>UMDR01003377.1_pt1 | contig 39472 bp, 46 predicted proteins | sample 1964541 | NCBI WGS metagenome assembly UMDR01 (sample SAMEA4835999, study PRJEB28245) | human gut metagenome | biome: gut microbiome; material: fecal sample | place: Denmark | collected 2008 | reverse complement strand
TCTGTAGCCGTAACACTTCCCGAAAAGCTCCCGGTTGCACCGACAAGGTTTGCACCCCGGATGGTGCCTGTTGCGGTGATGTCCTGGGCAAACAGGTCAGTTATGTTGATTTTGTCAGCGGTGATACAATCCGCTTTCATGTGTATTGTATCTATTGTATTCGCCTGTATTTCATCGCCGGTAATGCTATTCGCAACTATATTATTCGCTGTAATGGTTTTTGCAGCTATTTCATTTCCAGTAATGGAATTCGCCACAATTTTATCGGCAGTAATCGTTCTGGGTGTCAGTATTTCTCCGTTAAGCGTATCTACATTCTGTGCTTGCAATGCGCCGGTGATATTATTCAGTGCATATACAATACTGTTTGCGCTGCCCCTTATTTCAAGACGTTCAACAGATAACGTGCCTGCCGTGATTTTATTTGCGGTCAGTTCCACAATTTTGGCATCCGTAATAGATCCATCAGCAATTTGAGCTGACTGTATTGCACCAGTATCAATCATTGCCGTTTTGATCGTTCCGGCAGCAATATTAGCAAGGTCTATAGCTGCATAATGAGCCTCCAGATAATCCGTCGTAATTGAGCCTGCCCGTAACGCATCTATCTCTGCGTTTACAGCAGTCAGTTCCCCTACTGTTGCATATTTCAAATCCGCTGTTTCCGCAGACAAATATCCCAACTCCGCAACTCTTGCCTCCAGATTTTCCACCGTAATATTTGTTGACCGGATATTTGTAATTTCGGCATCTACCGCCTGGATTTTTTCAGCAACCACTGTTTTATAGTTTGCCAGATTGCCAGAAACTACCTTAATTTCGGCGCTGTCAGCAGTAATCTTTTCATATACCTGCTCAATAATCGCATTCGTTCTGGATTCAATTATGCCAAGCGTATCCGTCACGGACAGCGCCGTACTTCTAACTTCATTTCCGCCGGCAGAAACCGTCTGATCTGTAAGCTGCGCTCCCGACAAAATATCTTTCAGAACATACGAAGCAACCTGCTCGCCCGTGTGCGTCGTAAAAGTAAGCCTGCTTCCAAGTGCAACCGGGAAGATTGATAGCAACGCACTGAGAGATGCCGGGGTATAAGAAATGCCACTTACAGCGTTATACAGCTGCTTTGCAATCCCGACCAGCACATCTTCCGGCAACGAATACAGCAGAAAATTATTGCTGATACTCCAATAATTTTTCCCGCCGCCGTATACAGTCATCACATCTCCCGAATTGCCATATAAGCGCACAGAATCTATCCGCTTGGTGGAAAATTCTTCGTATGTTGTAGCTGTTGCCTTATAATTGCCAGAGAAATCCTCTGCACTGTCCTGCAGGGCGATGTACTGGAATACTCCCGTTTCCGAGATATGTCCAAACACAGCGTTGATCTGACATATTGCCTTCACGCAGTCCGAAAAATGCAACTCTGTGCTTTCCAGCGTTTTCGTGATCTGGACAGCATCATTAATGAGCGTAACATTCTCCTGCGGTATGCCTACATGGGCAAACAGTGAGTCTCGGAATTCTTTAACCGTTACAGAACCATAATTATACGGATTATAGACTTCCAGCTTCTCAATATAATTGCACCCATGCTCATCTTCCAGCAGCTGCTCCGGTGTTTTTCCTATGCAGTAATCTGCGGCATTATATGTAGTGGTAATCTCATTTCCATCTTCATCAGAATTCGTTACCAAAAACTGATCCGATGTTCCACAAAAATACCTGTAATATCCTCCATTGTAATGTACGGTATCATTTGCAACATATCGCACCGCAGCGCTCCATACGCCTTTGTACTCCGGCTTATTCGACCTGGTAAACATCCCGTCATACCATTCTGATACGTTGTCATCCGCATGGTGATGCAAATCATCATACGCCTCGATCTTTCTGGTTGCGTGCTCCGGCTGCATTTTCGCAGAATTTACATACCCAGTAAAAATAACAACTTCGTTCTCATATCCCGGAATTTTTACATATGCCTGGATTTTTAATCCGGATATATCAGCGATATCTGAAATCTCAATACCGAACCCGGAGGCATTACATTCCCCAAAGTTCAGATCAGACGATGCGCACAGCGTCCGCTCCAGAGACGCACTGCCAGAAATAATGCCGGATACTATTTCATCATATTCCCCGTTTGGAAAACGCACACAAATCTGTCTTGCCGCGCCCTCCAGTAATATTTCTTTCAGCCTTACATCCCTTTAGCTCACCGCCTTGCTCGTTTCGTATCCAATCAGAGTCATTGTAAATTCATGGTAAATTAGTGTCTTATCATTTGCTTCCTTGCGCTTAAAAGTAATGTCAGGAATATACACATCCCCTTCCTCGTAGCGCAGGTTCTCGTCATTCCAGTATGTTACATGGTACTTTCTCTGCTTCTCATCTACCAGCCCAGATTTCATCACATTTTTAAGCGCCCGGCGTTCCCGGATGTTCATGGACCGGAACACAAAAGATTGCTTTGTAATCATTCCGTCAGCTGTTACACGCGTGAGCTTCCTGGTATAATCATCTCGTTCTGCCTTTATCTCTTCCCGCTGGTTTGGCGTCTGCTCATTCCCTTCATCCATCTTGATATACGATAGGGGAACCTCCACTGTACCAAACTTCAGGAGGTACCCCGCCCAGTCCGTTGCTGCCATCCTGTATCACCTCTCAAATGCACTGGTTCCTGTCTGTTTTATGTACAACTGATTCTGGCGCACTGTTTCGTCAAATATTGTCCTGCCGTTCAGCTGTGCTATGAATTGATAACTGCTGTTGTTACTGATACGGCTTGCCACAGCTCCGGCCAGTTTGTCATAATCAATTGCAGAGCCTTCGTATGATACTGCGCCTTGTGCTGCGTTTATTACATTTGTATCGGGTACCGTATAGTTCATTGCAGCGCCGCTGGCAAACTGCAACTGTTGCAGTGACGGCATATTTCCAGCAGCATATATCGCATCGAGAATATTTCCCAAATTGACGATCATCATATTGGTGCGTTCCGTCATGTGCTGAAGGATTGCTGCCCCCAGACTACTGACCGCTTCGCTCATAGCAGACAGCACTGCACTGTACATCGTACTTGCAAGCTGTGATTTATTCAGTACTTCCGTCCTGCCACCAACATGTCCTACAATTTCAGGACCAGCTTCGCCTGCGACAAACATAGTCCCATGAGGGCTGCCACCGGATGCATATGCCGGGATATTCCCCCATATACCATGATTAAAAATTCCGCCTGATGCTTTCTGCGGAAGATCCTTCCAGATGCCCCCATTATATACTCCCCCTGCTTCTCTCCGGAATATGCTCGTTATCGCGCCTACAATTCCTGACAGGACAAGATACCCGCCTTTCACCACATTTGTAATACTCGCCGTCACGCCACCCAGTGTCAAGCTTCTTACAGCTTTTACGATACGGTTGGCCTTAACAGTCGCTGTTACTTTTTTACCGTTGGCAGATATAGATTTTGACTTTACTCCGGCCGTTACTGTTTTTCCATTCGCAGATATAGCTTTTGACTTTACCCCGGCTGTTACTATTTTCCCATTCGCGGATATTGCCGACGCCTTCATTCCGACATTCATCGTTTTCCCATTTGCGGAAATCACCGTTGCCTTTACCCCTGTACTCAATACTTGTCCATTCGGCAAAATCTTTGTCGTCGTTACTGGAGTTTCTACTGTCACTCCCTGCTTCGCATAAGCCTCGACAATATTCGCATACATATCATCAATGCCCTTTTCGGAATAGGGAAGCTTGCTCGCATCCACACCAGTCACTTCTGCAATGACATCTAACTTCGCCTGTTTAGACACATCCAGCCCCTGCATTGACAGGGAGATGGTTACCTGTGATTCTTTTGATAAGTTCTCAAACTTCTTCGCCAAGTTATCTGTTTTTTGGGATGCTGTATCAGCCTGCGAGGAATATGTAACCAAATATCCCGTAACGGCATCTATTTCTGTCTGCGCATCTTCATACGCCTGGTTAGCTCTTTCGTATTCTTCATTAAGAGGTTTCATCTGCCCTTCAACTCTCAACATTTCTCCCCGAACACTGTTTAGGGCACTGGAATACTCTGTATTACCATCAGCAAGCAGTTCGCCGTTTTTTATCGCAGTCTGCTCCAATTCATTGTAATACTCATACTTTTTACTCAGATTTTCATATTCCTGCTGCAACGGTCCGAGCGCTTCCTTCGTCTCATCCATTGACTTCTTTGCATCCATCTGCGCAGAATACAGTTCCTTCAAAGCATCCTGTGCTGCTTCTGTTCTGGCTTTTGCTTTTAATGATTCAATTAAGTTATTAACAGAATCTCTGGTAATGTCCAGCAGTCCTGTCTCAGTGTTGTAATATGTCTCCAGCTGCGGGATCGTATCCTTCAGCTCGCCAGCCAGTTCCTTCATCCTGTTTTTCTCGGCATTAGTAAGATTTTCCTTTCCTGCCAGAGTAAAATATTCATCTGCCAGTTTTTTCGCATAATCATACTCATCTCCAGCCTGAGACCATTCTGACGCTTTTTGAATCCGGTTTTCAATTGCCGTATTGGCATCTGAAAGCTCTTTTGTAACATTTTTCACATCCAGCATATAATTATCCCATTCGCTGCCCCCTAAACGTGTTATTACTGCACCTGCAAAATCTAACAATCCGCTAAATGTACTACAGATCAGATCGGCTGCTGACTGCAGGAGACCTCCCCAGTCTACCGTTTTTAATGCATCTGCAATATCAGTTCCGACAGCACTCCAGCTGATTCCCTTTACAGCAGAACACAATGTATCCAGCATCCCTTTTGCGGCATTCGAAAACGTCAGCCCTGCTTTTTTCCAGTCGAATCCGGAGAAAAAGTTGTTCACACTGGAAGCAATTGCGTTTCCCCAGCCCTTCCAGTCAGCGCTGCTTACAAACGAATACGCCCCGGATATCACTGTATTCACTGCGTTTGCGAAGGATTTTCCGATATTCGAGAAGGTATCCACCGTCATGACCTTATTCAACGCGCTTGCCAGACCGCTGCCAAGGTTATTCGCAACACTGGTGAGATTGTCCCATTTGATTGTCGTCAGCGCCCCGTTTATCCCATTGGCAACAAACTGCCCGATACTGTCGAAATGGAGATTCCCGGTAAATGATTCAACTCCGAGAATGCCAGTATTGATTGCCTCACCTACAGTCTTTCCGACCATCTCACCAAGACCGGCCGTTTCCACAAAGCCGTTGATCAGAGTCGCCAGGGATTTACCGATTTTCTGCGCGGTTGCCTGGATGCCATCCCACGGGATAGCTTCAAGCGCCTCATTCAGTTTCTGCCCGATGATTCCGCCAACTTCTGTAAAGTCGGAATTCATCCACGCTTCTTTGACTTTCTCCGCGAAATCAGAAACAGCCGATGCAATTTCGACATCCTCATATGTGATATCCCCGGCACCGCCAGCTCCACCACCGCCTCCGCCACCAGAGCCTCCTCCAGAAGAATCCTTTGGCTGGTCGATCACTTTCAGCTCGTCATAATTCCCAAGGGCTTTTTCCAGTTCCTCCGCGGCTTTTGTGGCATCCCCGAGACTTCCCGCCGCCCCGTCAGCTGCAGCACCCACTGCCCCGACGTTTGCAACGGCTTTTTTGTAGGAACTATGTCCGGTAAGTACGGCAATAAACTGAGCAACTGCATTTGCTGCTGTTGTGACCCAGCTGATAAGCGTGGACAAATAGGGCACAACTGCCGATACAACCGGTGCAAAAGCTGACGCGAGGCTGCCCTGCAACGCAGATAACTGCGCGCGGAGACCATTGATTGCGCTTTTCAGTCCTGCATCATACCCCAGGTATGTTTCAAAAGCAGAGCCAATACCGGAAGTTACCTGACGAAATCCCGCACTTAGGACATTAAAAATCAGCGCTGATTTTGCAAGGTCAAATATTCTTTTTCCCAACCCCGAAATACTGCTGCTTATCCCTTTTGCCACAGAACCCAGACCAGAAAGCGTCATTACTGCCTTTGCGCCGAATTTTGCAAGGTTTGCAAAACCCTTTGCCACGCTCTGCAATCCAGAGCCAATGCCTTTAACCGCTTTCACAACCGTTCCTGCAGTGCTACTGATTTTTGCGAATGCATTCTGCGCAGCGCTGACAATTTTCCCAAATCCACTTGCAAGAGTTTCGAGACGCGCAGCACCGGAAATCTGGCGCTGTAAAGCCTGGTACCGGCTTGTAAGACCATTTAATTCTTCCTGTTCTCTCGACAGTTCCGCTGCAGCATTCGCATGTTTATTTTTTAAAGTCTCCTGGAATAGCGCCTTTTCTTCATCATAATTTGTCTGGGCTGCTTTAAGCTGTCCACGCGCCAGATCCAGCTGCTTCTGTAAATCCCTGTATTCTTCTGTATCAGCGCCGGTTTTAAAGGCGCGTCCGGATGCTTCTAATTTATTTCTCGCTTCGTTCAGACGGGCATATTTTTCTTCCAGTTCCTGCAGTTCCTTAAAAACCCCCGGCATAAAAGCCTCTGCTGATGTCTCTGAACCAGTCCATGCTATCGCCTGTTTTTTCTTCTGCCGGAGTTCTTCTAATCTTGGGATTATCTCGTCAATTTCTTCAGAGATTTTATTCCATTTGGGAGATATGATCTCCTTGTCGGCTACCTCCTTCATTTTCTGAAGAAGCGAATCAACCTTTTTCTGCGCTTTCTGAATGGAACTCTCATACCGATCAACGGCTTTCTGAGGCATTTCAGTAGTCTCCAGCTCGGCCATCTTCTTTTTCAGCGCATCAATCTTTCGCGCAGATTTCTCCATTTGTTTTTCAAGATTGAGAACCTGCTTTTCCGCCGCCTTCGTCTCGATTTTTGTATTTATACGTATGCTTCCGTCATAGCCTGCCGACCTTGATCACTCACCGCCCTTTTCCTGCAAATCAATACTCCTCATCATCTTCCGCATCAGCATATTTTTCAAATTCAGTTATTCGCCGCTGTTCATCCCCACTTACGGTTCCCCCAAGGAAATCATAGATATCTGCGTCCATCTCCTGCTCCTCGGCTGAGCGCAGCACAGGGAGTTCATACACTTCCTTGGCTTTTTTAAGCTGCTTTCTTTCTTCAGAATCCATCTTCGGTCTGAACTTGCGCTGCCGTATGCTAATAACCCGCGTATACGAACATTCCTCCAGGGAAGATAGCAACCCCATGAATTTCCAAAAATGCAGATATCCAACGGTATCTAAATCAATCCGGTACTGCGCCAGGAATGCACTATATATCCTCCATTGGTCCACGTTAAAATCCATCAGACGCTTATTTGCTTTTTCCCCGCTTTCTTTGTCATGAAACCAGCCATTAAGAAAAAAAGTTACGCATTCCCCTACATCCTGCGCATTTCCCGGTATAGCATCAGTAAATAAAAGCTCCATCATCATGACTGCTTTTTCGCGCTTCGTAAGTTCCGTGTCTTCCTGGAGCAGGCACAGCTGGATACCGATGCGAAAATCCGTATCAATCGCATATGCGCTGCCGTCCGGTGCCTTCCATTCCGTAGGAAGAGTGTCCACCAGCACATTAATCATGGGATATCACTTCTCTTTACTCCCTGTTTCCGGTTCTTCCCATATTTCTGGTTGATCTGTCTGGCCCTTTCCTGGTAGATAGTCTGCAATACCGGGGATATCTCTTCCAGAAAATCCATGATACATTCTTCATCCGGGACAAAATCCGGATTAATTTCATAAAGTGCCCGGAAATACTTTTTCAGCACGTCCTGCCCGAACAAGCCGCCGATGCGGCGCTGGCATTCTTCATACAGCTCGTTCTTGATTTTTACATACAGGGACAGCTGCTCTGTATCCACGCTGGCGTTGCCTTCTTTGTCAGCTGATATCATCGGTGTATCTTTGTATTTCTCATTCATTTCGGAAGCCAGTTTCCCAAGTTCCGCCTGCTTGTCCTCCATCCACTGGATTAGCTCGCTGAACCGCTTTGAAAGCGTGTAATCTCCCGGATTGATCAGTATGTAATCCCCGTATTCATTCAGCTCCACCTTTATCAGCTGGCTGCTGACTTTTTTGCCTATTGAATATGACATATTTTTACCATCCCTTCCAGAAACGGGATGGATCCCGAAGGATCACCCCGTTTATACTAGACCAGTGTCGTTGCGATATTCGTTCAGGCTCCCGTACTTCCGGAGCCTGCCGGTGTAAATGTCGGTTTTTTGTTTTCGACAGTTACTGTTCCCTGCACGCGGGTACCATTCTCGTAGAAATTTACCGGAATCGTATACCCGGATGTGTCGCCGCCATCCTCCTGCGGGACACAGAGTACATCAACCTGATATCCCGTCCCTGACGCCGACTTCACGCCGGTATCCTTTACCTCAATATCCAGCGTTGCAACAATCATTTTAAATGTACAGTTTTCCTCATCTTTCAGCAGTTCATTTGTAATTTTCTGGATCTGCGGATAAATAGAATCTTCCTTTCTGGGCTTGTAGTCAATATCCGATTCTGGCGCAAATCCATTGTGGTCGATATACGGCGCGCCGGTTACGTCTTTTCCATTGGTTACATCCGGATTCATATTTGTGGATTCAGAATCCATACGGACACCGATCAGCGTCCAGTCTGTCCCGTCAAAGGAAATCCATTTCGCTCTCTGTCCTCTGAGTATCTTCCCTGTTTCTCCAGCCATTTTTCATCATCCTTTCTTAACAATTTATAATTTCTCGTATTTTACGGTTCCATTTCTGACAAACACCATACTGCCATCATCCTCTGCCCTGCTCCGGTATGTAACAGAATTCATTACGATTTCTGTTATCTCCCTGCCTCCGCTCAGACTTATGTCCGGATTTTCTTCCAGATAATCCGCGATACCGTCCACTACCTTCTCAGCCGCCAGCATCTGGCTATTCCCTGTGGCTGCCAGCTTATAACATATCTGGAACGGGAGTTGCGCTTCAAAGCCGCCAGTGACATATTCTTTTGTGTATTTGCCGCCCGGCATCGTTATAAAACTGATATGATTGATTCCATCAAGCGACTGGTAATCCATTTTCACTCCTGCTGGAAGGTTTTTAAATGCACTGATCTTTTCAAATAACCCCTGCCCGATAGCATCATACTCTTTCGAAGATAACGGTTTTGATTCCTCCGGCATACACACCTACTTTCCCCACACTTCAAAGTGCGGTATGATTTCAAATCTGTCTACACTGGTGATTTTAAAGCAGTTTGAATAATTTTCTTTCATGAATGAAAAGAATCCATCACCATAAACTTCCGCGTTTACACTGGACATGTCACCTTCAATAAAAAAGCTCTCATTCCCACTGTCCAGCGTGAAATACTTTTTCTTTTCATCCAGCGGCAGCGCACCCCATGCTTCCGCAGGCAGGTAAGGCTTTGCAGGAATGCTCATTTCATTACTGATATGCAGTCTCGCACTGTCGGCTGCCGAATTTCCGCTGTTCTGGATATTGTTGCCGCGCGATACCAGCAGCCGGACATTTCCTATCACAGTCGGGAGCCAGGTTTCTTTTTCCCATATGCCATCCACATACCGGTTCCAGACCGTAACGGTTTTGTTGTAAAACGGATCAGACATATTAATCACCTGCTTCCTGCATAAAATGGATTATGCCGGAATATGCATGGCTGCATATATTCCATAAGAGCATCCCGGAACAGTTCTTCCCTCTTCGTACTGCTTGTCAATGCTTCGTCATAAGCAGTCTTCCGGCTCTCATAGCTGACGGATTCTCCTCCGGATGAACGGCTTTTCACATTTGCACTGCTGGAATTTCCCGCAAGAGCCTGCTGCTCTGCATTCTCCAGTTTCATCACTGCCTCCATCAGGCTGCACATCCCATATTTCAATGCAGCCAGTTCCTCCTCTGTAAATGCTTCAAATTCTTCGTGCGTACAATACAGAATTCTCTGCCCGTACACGCCATCCACAGCACATATGCGACCAAATGTCATACGATTCAGTATGTTTTCTGCCTTGCGGTACAGACGGTCGAAAAGTTCATCATCTATAGCATTGCCGCCATATTTGTCTTCATAAAACACAGAATCAACAAGTGCCATATACATCCTCCCCTGCTCCGGTTTTGGCTACTTCTCCCTGCCAGCATTTTTCTTTGACTTGATAACTTCATACCCAGCCTTTTTCCACATATTGCAGATTACGGGATTCCCACTTGTGAGAATCCTCCCTGCATTATCTCTTACTGTCATCAACTGTTTCCTCCTTCCACAGATTCATTGCCGCCTGTTCCACTCGCGCCGGAACCACCTGCCCCGGAAGCCTCCTTGATATAGTAGATCAAATCCGGCATGACAGGTTTGCAACCGTAATAATACGGGAGTCCGACATTGTACGCGTCGGAAAACGGGATTTTCTCAGCACGGTATGTGCTCGCTTTTACCGGCTCGGCAATGGAGCCTTTACACATTGCGATCATCTCAATCCCTTCCGGCTGGTGGTTATTGGAATACACCCATACACCATGGAATCTTCCGAATTCCTCGATATCTGTCTGCACGTTGGCGTTTGCTTTGGTATCGATGTAATCACGCATCCCCTCGTATGCTGTCGGCGACAATGCTACATGGATATCATTCTTTTCGACTCCATCCACAAAATCGTTCTTTGTTGTATGGAGGGCGAGTACCAGCTCGGACAGTCTTTCTTTCACAGTAGTACCTGTCGGTGTCAGAGCCGTTCCACCAGTGGTATCATCAACCGCAACTTCGAAAAACTTTTCGTCCAGTTCCCTTATCATCGCACCTTCAATTGCTACCTTACGTTCTGCCAGCAATCCCGGAATACCGTTCAGAGAAATATCCTTCTCTTCATATTCCTCGAAAATCTCCCTGTCAATGTTGATATCCACAGATACCGGGAGCGCTTTCCCTGCATCACTTTTTCCCGCTGCCCTTGCTGTGCCATACTGCTTTGACTGCGCGGAAGCATATCTTCTTGCACTCAAGGTGCCAGCATCCGGATTTCCCGAAAGCAGTGTATTCTTAAAAATACTGGAGATCGTTTTCCGTGATACGTTTTTGATAATCCCCTTCAGTTCTTCTGCCAGAAGAAGTTTTCCCTCTTCTGTTCCTGCGAGATCTTTCAGCTTTGTAATGTTCAGTGATTCAACAGCCATTATTCATCATCCTTTCGTTTAAAAAATTGTCGGTGCCGGGTTATTATCCGGCTGTTTTCCCTGTTTACCATTTGATGGCTCTGTAAATTTAGGAACCCTTCCGGTTGCCTGCTGCTGCTTTGCTTCCAACTCTTTTTCTTCCTGGGTCTGGTAAAAATGATCCTTCGCATTTTCTGTCTCCAGATAATCAGACAAGCCCATGAATTTGCCATCTTTCCATTTCAGTCCGTCGTCGCCCATGATGTCTGCCATCAGAGATCTGCGCGTTCTCTCTGACGTGATACCGAGTCTGTCAAATTCCGCCTTCAGAAAATCACGCTGGTCGCGCTGCCGGATCTGTGCTTTAGCATTGTTTTCAGCAGTCTCTGCTTTCTGTTTCCAGTTATTAATTTCTGTCTGGATCTGTTCGGGATCAATGCCCTCGAATTTCTGCAGTGTGCTTTCCGCTGTTTCCGCCTTTTCCTTCCAGGTGTCCCGTTCTCCTTCAAGTTTCGAGACCGCCTTTTCGTGTTCAGCAGCATTTTTGTAATGCTTTGACAGGGCTTTTCTCACTTCAGCCTGCTTGTCCTCCGGTACTTCAATACCGAACTGTTTCAGTGTTTCAATAAGTTTCTGCATATTCTTTTCCTCCTGGTCGTGTTTATTGACCTGCCGCCGCAGGTATGGATTCTGCCTGGATTAGACCACCAGGCGGGGTAATTGCGGACCAGGGATTCGAACCCTGTGCTGCGGCTAAGGAGACCGCTGTGCTGCCTTTTGCACCAATCCGCCAAGCAAAAAGAGCCAGCCCGTAAGAATGCCTTACAGGTTGACTCCGCTTAGTCCTTAGTGAATGTCATATCTCTGTTATTCGATTGTAAGTTTCATTTGTTCATATTCCGGCACCTTCACAAAATCATCTGTCAGCCGGATGCCAAACTGCTCGAAGATTGCCTTTAAATTCGCGGCAATCCGGTGTGGAGCAAGGTTCTGTCTTACCGCTACCCTGTCCATGACGTTTGCAAGATTGGCTACTTCGCCAACCGGGATTTTCTCCGCGGCAACATCATTCATGGCGTATTCTCCCGTTTTCCTTATTGATGGAAGCACTTCAGAAGTCACCCAATGCTTAAACCGCTTTGCGGATTCCAGCTTGCTGCTGAATATCAAAGAATACAGACCGGATTCATTGATAATAACCATATCCTGTCTTCCAGAAGGTGTCTCCATTTTGGAGATACCTCTATCTTCTAAATCCACTCTTTTTCCAATCGCATCGGCAGGTTTCGCGTATCCAAGTGCCGAAGCAACATCCTTTCCAACAAACCACGGTTCACCATCAACAAGTACAGTTCTAATTTCCCCAAATTCTTCATTGTCAAAAATTTTCAACTCATTCATGATACCAGCCCCCTCTTTTCAAGATATCTGAATGCAATCGTATAAATGCAACATAAAAATCTGGTATCCACTATCATGTCCAGAAATTCTACAGTTTTCTGACGGTATTCTTTGTTAAGAGATTCGTTTACAGTTTTACTCATACCGCTACCCTCGCTTTCCTTCTGGCTCGTTCCGCACGTTTACCTTGCATAATCCCGTAATTATACGCTTCATGTATTAAAAGAGCCTGTTGCGAATAATCTCTCTGCGCAATACCCTCAAGCACTTTCCGAACACGGATATTTTCAAAACCAGTGCATGGTTGATGGCTTAATATTTTCAGCTCTTTTTCTGCTTTTCTGCTTTGCCTGCAATCTTTAAGAACCTCTACCGCTTCCCTTATACTGTATGGAAACTCTTTCAGCAGTTCACGTCCTCTTTCCGTATCTGCTACCGGTCCTAACAGTGCCTCCGCCAATTCAAGATATATCTCATAGTGTTCATTATCCCTATTCAATACCAGGTAATCTTCTTTCCGGTCATAATACAGTGTTAGGCTGCCGATTTTGGAATCATCATTCCATTGCCTTAAAAAAGCTGATACATATTCGAGCGTTAAATCAGCAATGTTGATTGCAGCTATTCTCAGTTCTTCGTTTACAATGTTTTTGTATTGCATTTCAAAATCCTCCATTTTTCAATTTGCCAAAACAGAGGTACAGTGCTATAATATTTATACCTCTATTTTGGGGTTGGACATTCGCAATTACTTTCTCAGGGTACGGCGAATGTCCGTTTCTTTTATTCGCTGATTTCTTCATCAATTTTAGAGTCAAGCCATTCCTTTTTTGACAAATTCTTTTGCGATAACTTTCTCTCTAATGCTTCCATTTTTTCTTTATTCACTTCCGCACTAAATGTTCGCAAATTCTCTCTTCTTGATTTCATGTAACCAGCTCTGCTTCGTTGAGTGATTATTACCACCTCCCTGTTACACGTAACATTTTATCATGTTACTAGTAACCAGTCAAGCATTATTTTCATAAAAGTAGCGGCAGGAAATCTGCCGCTATTCTTTCTCACTCCTATATTTTTCTTTTAATTCAATGTCTCGGTCGTTTGATATCCCAATTCCATCTTCAATCTCTAAACAAGATACCTCTGTATCATGTTTATCCTCCATAAAAATTAATGTAATCATATGGGACATACTTCTATACGTTGTCGCTAAAAATGCTATTGTTATAAACATCCATAAATAATAAAATGATATCTGCCATTTTTCCGGTATAGTAGCCCTAACATACATTGCTAGAGATGTTACAACATTTACTATTCCCAGCAATACCGTTATTTTAAGGTACTTACGAAACAAATTATCAGTATCTTTCTCAAATACATATTTGACGAATTTTGATTCATTCTTCATACTAAGGACAACTGGCATAATAGCTCCTAGAAAGCCTATAATAATTGAGTCTAATGTCACCAGACCATCAATTAAATCTGTATACCCATTGTCCCTCATTATAATAAATTCAGTTTTCCAGCAAAATATCATTGTAATAAATGCTATTATATATGGATACGCTCTCTCTAATATATATCCAACTGTATATTTTCTTTTCACATTACCACTGCTTTCTCCTACTTTTTAGGCGCTATTAGCCCTAATATATGTTCCTTCCTGTACTCATAATACCTTATCATATATTTAGCAGCATAGTCATAATTCAGTGTTGTTTTTGCTGCCAAATTAAATGTAATTATATCTTTGCAAATATTGTCAAACAAATCTATGACTTCAACCGGTCTATCATCATCATCTTTTATATGCAGCTTCAGTCCTACAACAGACTTATCTGTCATTGCATCTTCCACAACCTCGTTAATCTCATCAATGTTTAAAGTATCACCCTTGGTTCTTCCAAAGCTAATTTTTATATTTCCCGCAACCCCATAAAAACGTCTAAAAGAATTCATAATGGCTCCCAAAGAACGTTTTCCTTCCTCTTCTACATGACTAATATTGGCAAAACTAATCTCTATCGCTTTATACTTTCTTCGCGCGTCTCGGTCAAATTCAATCTGATCTATTATAGGGCGCAATTTTATTCTTTCTTTTTCCACATTCCAAATGCTAGTAAGAAAGTCCTCCAGCCTTTTTAAACCGAGAGAAAATCTGTTTACCTGCACCATTGCGATTCCCGTGTTGCAATCGTATAGCATATGCAGCCCCTCGCCAATATATTCGTCATCACCCAATGTAATTGCTTCCGCTTCTTGATTTTCTTTTACAATCGAGGGAATATTATCCTCTCTCAATTTCATAAATCTGAAAACCCATACATCAAAATCTTTGAACCATTCCACTTTATCAAGACTCGCTTTTACGTCCCCCAAGTCAATTGTTGAATTCAATAATTGTCTTTTATCTAATTTGTCCATCCAAACACTTATATTTAACTTTCCCTTACCTGTCCATCGATTTCCCTCCTTTTCCTGTCTAACCAGACCAAAATATTGAAATTTTACATTTCTTTCTGACATTTCCATATCCTCCCGGCACATTTCTCTTATTTGTTTCCATAATACACCATATTTCAACAAAATAATAGTACCGGATACGGTTATGTTACATTTATTCGCATTATAGAACATATGTTCGTTTTTGTCAAGCATTATTTTCATAAATATAGCGGCAGGAAATCTGCCGCTAAGATTAACTTATATTCCATCGGTATTTTTCTTTGATTCATATTTCGCAGACGTATACGCTATTGATGTTGAGATTTCGTAATTATCACCTGCAAGAGCCATTACTATTGTTGTTCCATTTTCATCTGTCCACATGGTGCCAAATTTAACATCTCCAACAGATACAGCGTGTCCCCAATTTTGTATATCGTTCTTGAAAGTTTCATCCTTCCAGATTGCTGCTTCCTCATAATCATCCCCATATTTTTCAACATACAGCTCTACCAAATCAACATAATCTTGATAATAATCGCTCTGGTTAGAATGCTCTTCTTTAAGCGAATACATGCCTCTAACAAATTTTCCTTGCTCATTAAAAGCAAAATAGGTATAGCAATCATAACCTGCGACACTTCCATCTATTATTGTCAAGACATCGTCTTCATAATAATAATCTATTCCCTCTATCATATCCGATGTTATCTCTTTCTCCATAACATCTTCAACAGTAGAATCCCATTCGCAATCTCGAAAATATATTACAGCATTACTTATATTATCATCCGCACTTAATGTATCTATAATGTGATTCATCACGTTTAAATTTTTAGCCGTAGTCTCACTCTGATATGTGCTAAAAGATTGCATTCTAACAGCAATATAGTTCACTCCGTCAAAAACATAGTAAACTGCATCTGTTATTTCATCACCATACTCATCTGTTATTGCTGTTTTTCTCCAGGCAATCTTATCGCCATCACACAAATCTTCATCGTTAACAATTTCGTACTGCGTGTATGCACTATCAAAGGATTCCATAATTCCATTTTGAGTAGACAGAACCATATCATACTCTTCAAAATCTATATCAAGCTTGAATACATTTACACTGAAATTACAATCTTCACTTTCTCCATACCAGGCTATTATATCATCATCTTCTTCGACATCTTGCGTCATTCCTGCCGGATACTCAAAAGAAATATTGCCCAGTTCCTTTGTTTCATACTCCGCATCCTCTGCAGCAAATGTCTGGCATGAAGCAATCATACTCATAACAATTCCCACAAAAAACAATGCTCTCAAATATCTTTTCATCTGTAAAATCCTCCCTCAGCATTTTCCTCATTATACCATCAATTCCCACAAATTGGAATACTGCCATATACGGTAATCGCACCTATTTTGCCTTCATTCTCTTTGCCCCGGCATCGGCATCTGCCCGCTGCCTTCTTCCGAAATCAGCTACCTTTGCCCTTACATAATCCGGCTGCAGATTATTTTCCTTACAGAAATCGTTGTATGCTTTATTCTGCTTTACCAGTCTGGCAGTCAGCTTATTGTAATCCTCCTGCAGGATAGCCCGCACATCAGTCTCCGCAATTCCATTAATCTCATGCTGCTTCATCAGAAGTTCACGCTTTGTCTTGCGGATTCCGCGTTCCATTGCCCTCTGCTTCTGCTGAAGTTTATAGCGTTTTTCATTCTCTTCTGCTGTCAAGGCTTCGCCGCTCCCCAGAACCAAATTCCCGTTTTCATCCCTCCAGGGATTCTTTAGGCGTTTATCCCATACGCGGTGGGAATGCCTGCAGTTATATCCATGCGCGCCCAGCGGATCAACCACCGTCCCCTGCCCGGTAACAGGATCGATATCGTATCCGGTGGATTCCAGCAGGTTCGGATATCCCGGTTCACTCCCCCTGATGGAAAATGCGCGTCCCTGCCAGGTATCATGTCCAGCATATGCCGGCTGTCCGTCCCGGGCTGTTCTCGCTCCCGGATGCGCGCTAAACAGAACATAGTTGCTGCCTGTTTCAACCACATACTGATTTGTGATCTGCGCTGCCGTCTGGTTCACGGAGGTAACTACACACATCCTTACCGCAGCTTCAAGTGTAAGCTCTGTGCCGGTTGGATATTGCACTTTAATGCCCTTCCCTGCGTATTCGTCCAATACCTGGCAGATTGCCATGTTATAGCTCTGCGTCCCCGCGGATACACGCATCTCTGCATCATCCAGCAGGCTAATCAAATCCTGCTGTGTTTTATCCATTGTGGTTCTCGTGAGGTTCTCAAGCTCCGCCAGAGATTTTTTATATTCGGCATCCATAGCTTCAATCACACGTGGATTTTCAAGCGGATCCGTCAGTACAATGCCTACCTGGCCCAGCATGTCCGCTTCATCCTGCCACGAAGCCAGCGCCGCATCCTGCAAAAGCGCTTTCAGTTCTTTCGTTGTCATTCCAGTAAGCTCTGACAGCTTCTTCAGGATAATCTCCCGGTGCATTCCCGCCTGCTGCATCTTCCAGAGCAGCCTGTCAGCCGTGCCGGTCATCTGCCCTGCAGATAAAAGCCGCCTTGCGATATCCTTCATCACATAATCCTGCCATTTTTGATATATCGCAATAAGCCTGTCTTCTTTTCCTGTAAAATAATCCGGTGGAAGCATTTCATTACCCCTTTTCAGCAGTCCGTTTCACCAAATCGATCCATTCCTTACCGTGCGCCGCTTTTGCAGTCTCAAACCAATGCGAGCCGGTTCCTGCAGTATGATATGCCAAAGGTCTCCCTGTCGGATTTTTCACCGGCGGAGACCACCAGCCAGTAATATTGCCCTCCGCATCCTTCTCTGGGATATTTGGACCATATACCTCGCCCATATACTGGTAATGCGCATATGGGGAATCGTATTCAATCTCGCCGCCATAAATTCCATCCGGATATCTTACACTGCCACGCAGCCCACCTTGCGAAAACGGTACATACGGATCTGAATCTGCTACAATCTGTTGGTTTAAAAGCCCTTGCGCTTCCCGTATATTTCCGTTAATCCGCTTTGTATCAATCTGGATTGTGATACCGCCAACCGTAGTATTTATTTTCCTTCTGCATCACTCCACCATGAAATCCAGTGCCAGCGCAATTCTGAAATCTTTTACATCCACCAGATCATCTGCTTTAATTCTTGAAATCTGGATCTTTCGCGTTTCCAGATCCAGCAGTTCACTCAGCTCCTTATCATACTGCTCCTGCGTACAATCCGGCTTCAGGACCTCGATTTCGCGTTTTTCCACATGCTCCTTTGTGCCTGCTGCCTCATCTGCCGGAACCGTCACATCCGCTTCTTTCCTCGTATAGAATTTGTCTCTCAGCGCCTGCAGATCCTTTTCATAATTTGCCTTATATTCCTCCAGCAGAGAGCGGTAATTTCTCATCATCAGCAGGAATGCTCTGCCATTAAAAACCCGCTCCGCCGCCGGCCTTTTCTGTTCTTCAACGATAATCGCATCCAGATCGTTAATGTGTCCTATCATCTCTCTATTCCTCACCGAATAACCCTCCCTGGTTCTTATTTAGTTTCTTTTGTTCTTCTGCTGCCTCTGCCACCATTGCCAGTGCTTCGTCCTCCGTCAAACCCAGGCGCCGCACCAGAAAGCGCGCTTTTGACATATAACCGGCGTTCGCCAACTGGTAGTCAAACATCTTGTCTTCCTGTTCATTTGCCGTAATATCGGCAAAATCGCAGTATAATTCATAGTTTCCATAGTCACCCGGCGCCGTCGTGCCCGACATGACTGCCATTGTGTCGATAATATGCACTATCTCGTGGACAAACCCGGTTCGCCCATCACCGTTGCTGTTAGGGCGATCTAGAAGATTCCGGTATGATAATACAGTATTTACCGTCCGGCGCTCCGTCGCTTCCACCTGCGTCGCCGTAGCAATGCTTATAGACTGCCCATTAAACACAAAATAGCCCGGATCAAACCCTGCCTTGTAGGAAAGAATAGACAGATAAAAATTTATCCCGTCTATCCGTGCCTGCGTCTGGAGCGCCGGCGTCCACTGCTGTACAGTGTTTTCCGCTTTCACGCCCCTTCTCAGCCCCATGATAAAATCCGGGATTTCGATTCCGGCGTTTCTTGCAAACATAATAGTGTCTTCATCTACGAACATTGTCGGTTTTGACTGTTCTGTTTCCACTCCCAGGGTGGACATCGCGATGTCAAGCCATCGCAGCTCTTCCGTACACTCGGCAAAGCTCGAAACACCCAGAGGACTGTCCGGATCGATCACGTTGCTGTACTGGTTTTTAAGGTATGCAAACAACGGTCTTTCCAGCCCTTCGATTCTTGTTTCCGGTTGGATGTCTCTCCATTTTGTTCGTGAAAGCGGCACCTCGCTTCCAAGGGTATCTTCCGTGTCGGAAACAAAGGCTTTGTTTGATATTTTATAAACGCTTTGCCCGTCTTCTGTTGCTCCTTCAAACCGGTGCCATTCTGCTCTTGTATAGTACTTCCGCCCTTCAGTATAGTACGAATAAAACAATGCCGCAGTAATATGCCCGTCACCATCCGCCTCTGTAACGGCAAAACGGTCTGGTGTCAGATATTCAATGCTTTTACCATTCCATTTCGCCATTATGCCGCCATATCGTATCACTTTCTCCATGATATCCTGTGCTTTTTCCAGGAAAGAGCTGTCTAAGGCTGCCTGTAGGAAAGGCGCATTTCCGCCGGCATATGCAGTATCCAGCTTAATATCAATGTTCTGCGTCACCAGCCCAGCCAGCTCCCGCGCCATAGTATTCGAAAAGCTGATTGTCCGAATAAATTCCTTTTCACGGATCCAGGGCGGTCTGCCCGCAGCGATATTCATCCATTTCTGGATCGCATTCTCCATATCGGGAGAGCGTATAGCATCGATTTTGAATGCTTCGTTTATATTTGTTTTAAACAGCCTTTGAAACCACCCCTTTATAGCACCTATCAGATTCCTTTAAATCACCGCCTGTTTCCGTCAATACGTAATCGATAATCGTTCCATATAATGCGTGAATGAATAATTAAATCCATCCCAGTAATCATTGATGGAACCGATATTCAGATCCTCTACCTCATCTTCCTTTTCATCATCCCATTTGAGTTCCGATATCGCTTTTATGAGGCCTGTGCAGATATCAAGAATATAAAGCCTTCCGCTCCGCAAAAGATTATCCACCAGACGGATCCTGTTCAGTATGGTATCTTTGTCACAGCCGTTCATTGTGGTCTGGAGATGATTCTCGTATACGGTCTGCGTCAGATCATATATCAGAGTAGATGCCGCATTATCCCCGAAACACTCGCAGATATACCCATATTTCGCTTCCACTCTCCGGAAGAACTCCAGAAATTCTGCCTGAATCATTTTCGTATTTACTTCCTCGCAAATCGGAAGCTTGTCCTCGTCCAATACGATTAGTTTTGAGAAGCCCGGAAGAAATCCTGTCGCATAGAACGTTGTACGTGACTTATTACCGCCAAAATCAATCCCAATGGTAATCATCATGAACCGAAACTTTAAAACACCATTCTGGTCGAATAAATCGCTTTCCCGCCAGATATACGGCTTGCTGTTATCAGCAAAATATTTAAATATCAGCCCCTCTGCCGCCGTCCGGTTGCCAAGAATATCGCGCTTGTACCAGACCGTGCCTTTGTCATAGGTCCGCAATATCTCACGCAGCTTCTCGTTACTGATTGACATATTATCAGCAATGGTAAAATGCCCGTAATTGTACCCATACTCTGGATCTTCTTTTTGCATTTTCTCGTGATAATCCAGAATATCCACATAATACCAGTTTGACGGAGCTTTGGGGTTAAGATCGTGGAAGACTTTTCTGTCGCTGCTGGAAAGAGTGCGGTCAAAAACCTCTTTGATAAAATTGGGATGACACTCATTTGCTTCTGTAATGTACGCCATTCCGTACGTATTACCTTTTATCAGCTTTTCGTCTCCATCCTTGCCGCCACCGGATATCAGAACAATCTTTTCCCCAGTTTTTGTCTGGACATATACACAGTCGCGGTTCTGGTATTTTCCTGCTCGGCATCTTCCTTCGAAGAAATTCAGCAGACCAAAACCGTCACAGTCAAGGATGTTCAGACGTGCCGTTGCGGTGGAAACCCCGCCGATCAGATGAATGCGGTTCTGATGTGTTTCCAGCAGACTACAGAAAATCCATGTCTGCAGCACATTCTTGCTGCCTCGCTTTCCGCCTTCAGCAACATTGAACCATGAATGCAGGCAGCGCTTTGCATATTTGATCTGATTTTCTGTAAAAGGCGATGGTTGATTCATTTCTCAAAGTCCTCTATGTTTCTGTCCGGGACAGGTTTTCTGATAATATCCGCCATAGTCTGTATGCCTTTAAGCAGTTCCTGTACACTATCAGTTTTCTTTTCCTCTGGCTTGTCTCTCCACCGATCCGGTCTTCTGTTTTTAAGCCAGAATATCTGCGCCGTGGTATTAGGGGGAATATGCACTTCCTCGTCTGCGTATTCTATAACCTCAGTTTCGAATCGCTCGCCTTTTTCTGTAACTCGTACTTTCTTTACCTTAATCGGCTTCTTTATCGTCACTGTACGGCCCTTGCACGATTCATACAACTCGTTTTCAATTACAATATCAGCAAGTTCCTTATTCTTTTTTAGGGCCTCCGAAATCTCCGGGAATCGCTTCTTCCATTCGTACAATGTTGCAGGAGCTATTCCTATATTCTTCGCAATGTCTTCATCTGTTGCACCGTCTCTTGCCCATGCAGAAAGAAGTATCAGACCATCTTCAGTCAGCCAGTATTCATATTTTCCTTTTGCCCTTGATAGCCACACTCCTATCCTTTCAAAATAAAAATGGGACCGCATTTCTGCAATCCCTTAACAGTCCGCCCGGAATCGAACCGAGTCTTGGTCTATCAACCCGTGCTACCCTGTCACTCCTAACTGTTAAGATAATTATGCCATAGTTTCTTTACTCTTTCAACCATTTTCTTTTCTTCGGTCGTCAAATTACTCGCACCTTTTTTGCCATCATTTTCGTTGTGAACATATCCATGATGAGCATGCGGCTGCATCTTCTTGTGCGGATGCCCTAAATCAATGGATTTCCTGCGTCTTCCTTCCGCATCATAATATGCTATTGTTTTTAACTGGTCTTTGCTATTGACGGAAACATAAACCCGTCCTTTTGTCTCCGTTTCAAATGGCGCTGTACCATCAGCAAAATTTCCTCTTACAAATTTCACATTCCCGTACCGCAACACAGTCTTATATCCATCCCCGTATGCATGTCCTTTATCGCTCATCCCGAATCTCGCGCCACGTCCTCCCCTTATAATTCACCTACTTTTTAGAATTCCTCTTTTGTCGCTTCCCCTTATAAACGAATTCAAGATTTTTGCCTGTCCAATCAACATCTTTTGCCTGCACTGTACTTTCAATCACCTTCACCCCAGGTTTGGGTGTGCCAAGAGCTGTTCTTGTCCATCTTTCAGCCTGTGCTCTTGACAAAAATATCCAATCATTTCGGTTTATACTGTTTCCAATGGTCGCCCGATAAATTTTAACACTGGAATTGTTGTCTTTTATTTGGTTTATTTGCATGAGTGCTTCAGATGCAAGTTTATCGTTAATAACTTTGGGTGGCAATATTTGAATCTTATCTTTCATTTGCGAAACGTTTGTACCATTGCTGGAAGCTCTGCCAGACCCACCATTTTTTCCCTGGTAACTTAAATAAAACGAACTTCCTCTTCCTCCCCTTATGCATCACCACTCATTCTGTCCGTAACATGATTTTTATAATAAACCGTCCTTACATCCCCATAATCATAATCTACTTTACCGCCATATATTAGTAATACCTGTGGATGCAGGTGCCGGATTATTTCATCAACTCCGGCTTTCCAAAGAGAAAATGCTTCCTTGTTCTGCTTCACTCCAATAGTACTGATCGATAATACACTGTTTTCCGGCAGTCCATCAAAGCAGAAATCAAAGGTCTTTTCTTCACACCAGCTCACCGTCGGAATAACATTTAATCCCGCACGCTGGCACATCTGTCCGATCAGCCGGCTCCGGTAAATATTCCATATTTTCATAGCAATCGGCATTTCCGTGTATAAAGAAAAATCCGGTGTAAAAACACATTGAAAATCCCTCATCTTCTCTATATATATCTGCGGGCTTATCCAGACTCTCTCAAATTGGTAATCGTCAATGTAAAAATGTATTCCAACATCTTTATTTTTTGCAGACAGCATATAATTAAACGATATTATATCGTTCGGAATGCAGCCACATGGTTCCAGAAAGGGCATCTGATAATATCCCCTGCATGCCGATTCATCAAATTCAAGCATATTATAAGCGTTTGCCGTGCGTTCCCGTTCATCCCCGTAATATCCATCATCTTCGCTCTGCTCATTCTGTTTAATGCTATCATCAAGGACATCTGGCATATCAAAATCAAATACAGACATATCAATATCAAAAATTCCTGCCAGTTCTTCTTTCAGCAGTTGATTCTCCCACGAAGTACTGAGTGTAGTCTGATTATCCACCAAAGTATAAGCCCTTCGTTCCTCATCAGACAGGTGATCCAAACGGACACATGGAACCTCGGATACACCAAGTTCTTTTAATGCCAGAAATGTACCATGTCCATATACCAGAATATTCTGATATCCCCAAACACCTAGCGGACGAGTTAAGCCAAACTTCCGGATGGATTCCTTTATCTGTTCAATCTGCTCATGAGTATGCTTCTTGGCGTTCCTGTCGTATGGGGTAATATGGTCGATTGATATTTTAACTGTATCCATAGCGTTCCTTTCTACTACTTGATTTAATCCATTTTCCCTTCTTAAAAAGCGCCCCATATTTCTACAGGGCGCCCCAAAATAAGAAAACTATGAGGGAGAAAGATGCAAAAGAAAAGAGACAGGATCATGGCTCCCCGTCTCTCAAACTTTTACAGTATAAGTATAACACAGATTTTTGTTTAATTGGTTTAATCTTTCAGAATTGCACTAATTTTCTGTGACACTCTCCCTTTGGTATAACCAACATTCTCCCCTGCATCCTGCAATCGCATTCCCTCCAGAAACACCATCTCAATTATCTGCCGGTCCGTACTGTCCGGGATCTCTCTGACAAACTGCTCGATCTCCAGCGCAAGCTTCTCGCATTCCTCCTTCCGCTGCTGTCTGATCTGCATGCGCCTTGAGATCATATCTGCTTCTCTCGGCTCATCCATCTGGACACTGAAATGCTCCTCTATGTACGGAAAGTCATGACTGGAACCCTTTACCTTGCCGATCACAGTCGGTATGTCAATCGCCCGGTCCTGCAGCTTGTCTATTGCCTTATCAAGGCTGGCTATCTCTTTCTTCAGCGCCCGGTATTGCTTTAGTTTGTCTCTCGTCATTTCCATCGGTATCCCCTCCCTCCCGGCGTAGCTGCTATCTGTATATTTTCGCCTTCTTTTCCCGCATCTGGCAGAGCTTTATGCGGATACCCATTCAGGCTTTCGCATAGCGCATAGTCTTTGTTCACCGACAAAACCTTATATTTTCTCTGCTTTCCGTCCTCTTCTTTTAGTGCTGCATTTACCGGTATCTTATGCCGCAGTATGATGATATCACCCTTGCGTAAATCACTTAGTCTGGCAATCCTTATCTTCTCCATCTCACACCTCCGAATAAAACCTTGCAGCCTGCTGCACCTCTGTGCGTTCCAGTGCCTGCTCCGGCGTGATTCCGCGATCTGCGGCGTATCTGTTTACGTATTCCCGGAATGCCCGGTTGAACATGTATTCATTCTGCATTTGTTCATCTCACCCTTCCTCTAACTCGTAAAGCCCTGTATCTGTTCTTAAATACCGCGTCCCCGTCTCCTGATCCAGCAGCACCGTCCCTTCATAATCGCTCTCGATCACAATGTATTCCGGCTCCACTGGGTGCGCTCCGCCTGCAAACAGCAGAGCTGCAAGTATCAACAATATACATTTAATCATCCATCATCACCCTTTCAAATTCGATTACCCATACCCAAGGATTTGCGTCCCAGTCGTATTTGTCCAGATCCTTCTTAGGGATGGTGGAATTCCATAGTTTTGCAAATTCTCCTCTTAATGTCGGAAGATGAAACAATGGATCCGGCTCATCCGACGTACTTCCATAGCATCCCTCATTAGCTGCCTGCTGCCACGTGATATCCTGTAACTGCTCTACTCGCACACTCGTCACTTCCAGGAAGATTCTGGCTGCTTCTTTAGGCATGTGGATGGATGGTTTCCAGCGTCCACACCAATAATCCTCCGGCAAATCCGCTTTATACATATACCCACACACTTTATCCGACTCTTCATCCGAGTGTAATGGTGCCCATGTTTCCCGGACATACAGATAATCACCTGCTTTGAAAGGCGACTCAATTTCAAATTGTCCACTCATTACTTTTATACCCTCGACACTACCTTCGATGTTGCTCGGTTGTGGTTTGATCACCCGCCGCGTTACTGTCTTTCCGCCATCCAGAATCGCCTGTACCATATCAGTGTTAAATAAGATTGGCTTTGCAACCTGCAACAATCCCGCTCTGCTCATAATGCTTCTCCCTTCTCTCTCAGCTCTAGCAGTACCCTGTGCACATATCTCCTACTTACTCCCAGCCTGTGCGATATGTCTTTCTGGCTGACATGCTGGCGTAACATTTCGATGATTTTAGCTTTTTGGTTCATTCTGATCTTCCTCCCACAAATAACAATTAATCCGGCAATACTCCCCGTACCTTGGCTTAATTGTGCAGTTTCTTTTTCTCCCGCAATTATTGCAATCATTTAACATTCTGATATTCTGGCTATGGATTTTGTATCCATAGCATTCGTTTACGGTGCCAATCTCCCGGTACTGTTCCAGCTCCTCCAGCGCAGTGACAGCGGTTTTGAGCCGAAGAATGTTTTTGCAGCAATTGTCTCCATCCGCATCATTACTTGTCTCCATGAAACCATTTATAACGCTTATCCTGTGTTTGCATTCTTCGATATGACTCTCGATCAGTTCCGTTCTCTGAATCTCATCCATCATTCTGTCTCCTTCGGTCTCCCCCACTGGGATCCACCCATTATCCAACTTGTCAGTATTACTTACAGGTTCATCTTCCATGTGGGAGCAGATAATTTCCTGGCATTCTTTGTATGCTTCTATAAATGCTTCCGCTGTTTCGTTTGCTATTACATCCAGCCTATCGCATGGACATGAAACCATTAATTCCTTTGCTTTTTCAATTTTTTGATCAATCTCCTCCAAAATCTGCTCTAAAATATTCATTCCCCTTCCTCCTGTTCAGATATCAAGCCGCATCTGATGCCATTCTGGTTCAAAATTCATCCAGAGAACCTCTGTTGCCTTTTTCCTTGCTTGTGTAATACTGATTGTTTCTTCTCTATGCCAGCCTGCCAATCTGTCATTATACAAATCATTGTCGTATCCACTCAGCAGCACCGGGCCTTTGTGAGAGATCAACACATCCAGTAATTCTTTATGAGCCCGGTCGTCCATCTCGTATCTATACTGTTTGCCGTGCCTGGTGGAAAGGACATAGGGCGGATCTGCATAGATCAGGACGTTACTGTAATCAAAACGCTCAATTACTTCTACTGCTGCCCGGTTCTCGATCTGCACTCCCCGAAGCCGCTCTGCCGCCTGTAAAATCTTATCCGGCAATACACGCCAGTTTTGTGATGCATAAGCTCTTTCCCGTCCTTGGATATCATTTTTCCACCCATTCTTATCTCTTGTCCGGAACCCATATCCCATATTTGATTGGATCAGGAAATTTACTGCTTTCTCGAAACTACCTTCGGGCATTTCTGCGTATGTGCTGTCATATATCTTCCTGGAATATGGCGTCCAGTAAATTTCATAGGCCAGCCGTTCTGGATCCTTCCTGACCCACTCGAACAGATTTACCGCGTTGCCATCCAAGTCATTGACTGTCTCGATGTTGGATCGTGGCTTGTTGAATAGTATCGCCCCGCTGCCGAAGAACGGTTCGAGGTAGCTGTGGTGCTTTGGAAAAAACGATATGATCCACTCTGCCATGCTCCATTTACTTCCAGGATATTTTATTACTGCCTTCACTTTCTCACCTCACATTATCCTTCCTGCATCTCCGGCAGGTCGAACAGGGATAGCTGTGCTGCAGGCACCTCATGCAAATCGCGCCTGCGGCTCGCTGTAATCAATCCGCATATTCCCTATGCGATCCCCGATTTTTAGATACGGACAGTTCGCTTCTACAAGCTTTTCTGCCATGATCGGCACCACACTGTTCCCGATCTTTGCTACCTGCTGGCAAACAGGGATTTTCCTGCCTGTATAATCATGGTCAAGAATGTAATCTTCCGGGAATCCCTGTCCCAACATCAGCTCGCGCGGTTTCAGCATCCGCAGGAAAATGTCCAAGATAACATATTCGTTTTCCAACACCGTAACCAATGCGAACCTGTCTTTTGTTACAATCGTGTGCAGCGGATCATTTAAGCTCTGTCCTGTACCGCATCCATAATATTCCATGATAAATTGTGATACCCATGTGCACTTCCGGATGATCTCACTTAATTCGCCCTGCTCCTTAATGCTGTAATCCATCCCCGCCAGCAGTTCTTCCATCGGTACCGCTAAAATATTTACCGTCCCAAAATGCCCCGTAGACGTCGTAATGGTATGTATTGGCTCTGACAGGGATTGACCGCATCCGCTTTTGTAGAATTTAGTCAGATAGCCCATAACCAGCGCATAGCGATTACTTGTATCAAGCGTCATGATTGGCTCCGTTACCTGCTGCCCGCGGACGTCTGATTTTGCCGTTTCTGAATGATACTGGATTAGCAAAGGGCTGATCATGCAGTGCTCGTTCTTAGTGACAATCGTGCTTAACGGATCTGTCAGCGTGCGGTTCCGGTCTTTTGTAAATCCTGTTTGTCCGATCTGCATCATATAAGGTGTAATTAGACCGTGATGCCCGCCTGTAGTTATCGTCAATATTGGATCCTTTGCATCGCTTCCAGGTGCACCATGATTGTTCCTCATCATGTAAGGTACCGCAAGCGGCGTTACCATTCCGAAACCATGTTTCTGCGTAATCGTTGGAAGCGGCTCGCCCATGCTCTGTCCGCGGAAAGTGTCTCCGCTGTGGTTTACCTGTACGATAAACGGTTCCGGGTTGTTAAATACAAATTTATCTAGCCCGTGGGCGATTCGGTTCACGGTGTTCTTTGCAAGAGGTTTCTTGCGTCCAAAAATGGATTTGCCAAAATCCCACAAATCCAGATATTTGTAAATCGGCTCCCACGGCTTCAAGCCGTTTGCGCCGCCTTTGCTGTGCGTTTTCTCCGGCCAGACGACAGGCTTTCCATCCCGCCGGAAAATTGCATACCATCGTTTTCGCGTTGTCGGTGCTCCGTAGTCTGCTGCTACCAGCTCCCGGCTGTCAAACACATACCCAAGTGATATCATTGCTGTGATAAATTTCCTGTAATCCTCTCCGGCGCGTTCTTTTATCGGGTGCCCTGCTACATCCAGCGGTCCCCACTGCTGGATTTCCTCAACGTTCTCCATGATGATGACATCGGGTTTCAATGCTTCTGCGTGCTTATGTACCGCCCACGGAAGCACGCGCTGTCCCTTTTCGCGGGGCTTTCCTCCCTTTGCCTTGGAAAACTGTGTACAGTCCGGCGATGCCCACATCAAAGCTACATGACATCCCTTTACGTATTTTTGCAGGTCAACCTCAAAAATATCCTCCGTCAAGTGGAGCGTGTCTGGATAATTGGTAGCATGAAGCCTTATCGCTTCCGGATCATGGTTGACTGCAATATCTACATGCCGTCCTGTGTATAACTCTATTCCGGTAGATGCTCCGCCTCCACCGGCAAATAAATCAATGATTAATCCTTCTCTCATTATCTTCCCTCCTCGTCAGCCGCGCCTGCAGAAGCGCATGTTTTCTGTGTGCTCCTTTCCGGTTTTATTGATCAAAATGCAACTCCATCGGCTCATGCCCGTAATATCTCCTTATCGGATTCACGGCATCTATCCACCGCACCGGGAAATCCGCCATGACCTGTAATTTGCTCGTGAGACCATTGTCATTCAGTTCTCCCTTCGGAATATCGCGTGTCAGTTCATATGCGGTCTGGACTGATGTATGCAGCACAGCCGCGATCTGTTTCGGCGATTTACCCTGTCCGTATAATTCATGTGCAGTCCCTGCTATTAAGTTTCTGTCCATTACTTTCTTTTTCCTTTTCTTTCTGCAACCTTTCTATCTCATCCATGACAAGTAGCAACAGTCCCTGTACAAACTTCGTGTTCCCATGTTTTTTAGCTACCATGTCAGCTTCCTGGATTATGCTTTTCCATACCCCGTTTGAATTTACTGATTCACGGTACTTCAGAAACAGCCGCCAGCAATCTGTTACTGTCCTGTAATATTCCTCTTTCTGTCTGCCATTCATTGCAGCTCCTCAATCCTTATGTAGATTCCGGGGATTTTTGCCCAGAATTTTTCCACAATCTCTGATGCCACCAGCGCATCGTCTTTCCAGAATCCAGCAGCAGTCATGCAATCTTTCAGGAGTTTCTGCAGATTGTCTGTATCCGGTTTTGTTATCCGGTATGCGCCGTCGTGATGTCGTCCTCTCGGAAAACACCATTTCACAGTCAGCCTTATGCCATGATCATACTTTTTCTCCGGTCTGTGCTGTACCAGATGTGCCTGCAGTTTCTGACGGGCTGCTTTTACTTCCTGTGGTTCATAAAATACCGGTTTCCCATTTACCACATGTATCTGTTTCTCTTGGTGTGTGCAGGTCGGCGGCTCCATTGCCATAAAAAATTCAGTTACCATTATTCGCTTCACCTCTTTAACGTATTAAAATCCATGAATGATCTTTTATGTCCTTGGTTGCGGGTGTGGGGGAGGCGTCGTGCGTGAGCTGTCGCACGACTCGTCCCACCCCTGCAAGGACCCCGTGAGGGGTACGAACGGAATATATATACGTAGTATATAGGTCATTCGTACCCCCTTAACAACCATGGTCATTCCTGGTCGTTCCTGTTTCCGGGAATGACCGGAATTATCATGGTCGTTCGTACATTATGCAGGTACGAATAACCATGGTTATTCCCGTTCCTGCCAGGAAGGAATTATCATGGTCATTCCTGGTCGTTCTTACTATCATTTTTTTCTTTACGGTGAATAATGCCGTTATCATAATAATAAGAATTACTGTTTTTAAGTCTTTTTTTGACTGCATCCGGTGTGATTCCAAGAGACTCCGCAAGCGCTTTTGTAGAAACAGGACCGTCCATCTCTATAGCCGAATATGCCATTTCAAATTCAAGTGCCTGTTTTTCTCTCTTACTCTTTGCGCTTTCTTTCCGTCTGTCTGCCGCCCTCTGCCACATGGGCTTATCATCTTCCGGATGTATGTCGTTCAGTGCCCCGGATCTGTCAGTCCGGTGCGCCGGATAATCAAACCACAGGTTTACGGGATCAAACTTCGGGAATTCGCGCAGCGTCCCTTCAATCCTCCATGCTGTCATTTTACGCACTCTTTCAAGCTCTTGGTCTATATTAAATTGCAGTGTTGCCATTTGTCCGGAATTCAGTTTTTCACGGCAGTACTCCAGCATTTTTGTCCTGCTGCACAAATCATCCTGTGACAGGTCGCACTGCCACGCAAAATGACTGTCAAGGTATATCTTGCATATCCTGCATACCGCTTTGTTTTCTTCCTGCAGCATAAGCGCATCATTTGTTTCCAGTTCGATCAGATCCAGAAGTGCATCTGGATCACGCGCAAACACGCCGGACCCGCTGGCGCGGTCCATTGAGCGCTTTCCGCCCTGGCTGCCCTTGCTGTGGTGATGACAGTAAATGACTGCCGTGCCAAGTTCTGTGCATATCTTGTCAAACTGGTTGCAGAATTTCGCCATCTGGTCTGCACTGTTTTCGTCCCCGGTGATTACCTTGTAAATCGGGTCGATAATGACCGCTATGTAATTCTTCTTCGCCGCCCGCCTTATAAGTTTGGGCGCAAGACGGTCCATCGGCACAGACTTTCCCCTCAGATTCCATATATCGATATTCTGGAGGTTATCCGGACGTATGCACATTGTTTTATACACATCCCGGAATCGGTGCAGGCAGCTCGCACGGTCAAGTTCGAGATTCACATACAGTACCCTGCCTTTTGCGCAATCCCATTTCAGCCACTTTCTTCCCTCTGCGATACATATGCACATTTCTATGAGCAGGAACGATTTTCCGGCTTTTGATGGTCCTGCAATCAGCATCTTATGCCCCTGCCGTAGAACATTTTCAATCAGCGGCGGTGCCAGTTCCGGCATATTATCCCATATTTCTTTCAGACCTTCCGGGTCCGGAAGGTCGTCATTCACGCTTTCAATCCATTCATGCCACTGCTCCCAGTTTTCTTTTCCAAGATTTGTGTCCACAATAAACTGCTTCCTGCCGTTTCTGAGGACACCGGGCATCCTGGACAGCCTGGACGGATTCCGGTTCTGTGTATCCACTTTCATGCCATTTTTACTGCATACATCATACAGATAATCTACCCGTTTCCTGTATTCACTGTAATCCTGCGCATCTATCTTTACGATTGCATGCAGGCTCTTTCCGCCGGAATAAACCAGACAGGCAATCGGAAGCTCCAGCTCACGGAGTATAGCATTCTGCTCCGCAAGCTCCATGCCGTCAGATTCCACCAGGGCGTACCGGAAATCCGTTACATTTTCATTGCGCACGCCTTTCCCATCCAGCGGATTGAAGCGGATCCACGCCCCTCCTTCCGCGTCATAATCCCCGATAACATCCCCGATATCACCGTCACGGCATTCTGACAACGCTTCTATGAGCTGCTCTGCGGTACGGTCGTAATTCCCCTTGTCTTTAGGCACATGGCGGCCCTTTTCATTTTTCCAGCTTTTTGAAACATACCCGACATTTTCCCCGGCCTCAAACAGTGTCTCCAGATATCTTATGAGCTGCCCTGCAGGATTCCATTCCGCCGGTTCAGCAATGTCTTTTCCTTCCAGCCAGTTCCTGTCAACTACCATGTGCGCATCATCATACCGGATGGAATCGTCCCAATCCAGTTCATGCCCGGTATCCGGTGCCCATCCATGTTCTTTCGCGAGCTGCACGATCGTACCCGCCGTGACAGGCGTACTGTTTCCGCGAAACCCGCTCCACTTCCGCTCACATTCCCCTATATGGTAGCGGCTGTCATTCCTGCTCCATTCGTCCCAGACAGATACGTCAAAACCTTCTTCTTTCAACGCCATCCCAACAGCACACCACTCCGTATAGCTTAAGCATGCCGGATTTAAAGAATCCAATGCTCCAAGCAGATATTCTTTATTGTCATACATAATTCTTACCCTGTTATATCCTTATGATTTTTCTGCGCCATGATAACTTTTTCAAATAACCGTCTGTCCCGTATTTGGTCTGTATTCCTGCGGGCTGATTCCAGCAGGTGTCCGCCATCCATTAGCGGCAATCCTGTCAATAAGATTCTTTGCAGAATCAAAATCCCATGTCCCGACATGCCGGAATCCCCGTCCTTCCAGAAAACGGATCTGTTTGGGTGTTGTCAGCCCTTCCGTCCGGCGCCTGTCCAGACGGTCCAGAAGCTTCGCCGCCTTTCCTGCATTCTCAATCACATCCGGAAGAATGCCCAGTTTTTCCAGTGTCTTTTTCTGTCTGTCGGTCGGCGGTCCCATCTCCCATCCGAATGCAGGCACATATCCGGAAAGGTCTTCCGCCTGTATGCTCATTTCAAACTGCAGCGGGTCCACCAGCTTTTTCTTGCGCATGCGCATTTCTGCAAGCTGCTTCGCAAGCGATTCCTCACGCTGCGCCACAACATCTGCAGAAGCCGTTTTCTCTGCTTCTTCTATATCTACCGGACAGCCCGCCGTGCTGATATTCTCCGTCATTTTTCTGGCTACCTCTTCATCCTGGCAGATAAGGCTTGCCGGATGGCAGAGTTCGTGGCGTTCCGTGTGCCATAAAAAGTCCAGGACGAGCAGGCTGTCCTTACCTGGTGCCAGTCTCGTACCACGCCCCACCATCTGACTGTACAGGCTGCGTACTTTTGTAGGACGCAGTACAATGATGCAGTCAACGTCCGGGCAGTCCCAGCCTTCCGTAAGCAGCATGGAGTTACAAAGGACGTTGTAATTCCCTCTCTCGAATTCTTCCAGTATCTGCGCACGGTCTGCGCTGTTTCCGTTTACCTCGGCAGCTATAAAGCCGCTGTCATTCAGTATCTGGCAGAATTTCTGGCTTGTTTTTACAAGCGGAAGGAAGACAACCGTCTTCCTGTCCATGCAGTATTTCCGCATTTCCTCCGCGATCCTGTCAAGGTACGGATCCAGTGCTGTCCCTATGTCTCCCGCTTTGAAATCACCTGCCTGTACGCCTACACCAGTTATGTCCAGCTTCAGAGGCAGCGTCAGCGCCTTAATCGGCACCAGGTATCCGCTTTTAATGGCTTTCGGAAGGGTATATTCATATGCGAGTGATTCGAAATACTGCCCCAGATTTCGCATGTCTCCCCTGTCGGGCGTAGCTGTCACGCCAAGCACATGTGCTTCTGGAAAATGCTGCAGCACCTTTTGGTAACTATCGGAAAGGCAATGGTGCGCTTCATCTATAATGATGGTGTCAAAATAGCCTTCTTCGAACCGGCTGAGCCTCTGCTCTCTCATCATGGTCTGCACAGAACCCACAGCAATGCGGAACCAGCTTCCCAGACAAGTTTCCTCTGCCTTTTCGACCGCGCACCTCAGTCCGGTTGCTTTTGCAATCTTGTCAGATGCCTGCTCTAGCAGCTCGCCGCGGTGCGCAAGGATGAGCACCCGCTCGCCCCGGCGCACGCATTCTTCTGCTACTTTTGCGAACACGATCGTCTTGCCGCAGTTATGTGTGATGGTAAAATCATCCAGGAGATACCGGTTATCACCGTCGACGGTAAAACCGTAATATTTTCCTGTCCCCGCTTCTTTTACAGTAAACCCTGTTCTCAGAACATCTTTTTTCTGCATTCTTGCGGAAGCTGTTTTTCTTTTAACCCTACACGGAATAGCGGAGCAGTCCCCGCTTATGCTTACCCGGTAATAAATGCCTTCGGCATCACCGCATTTTTTTATGCAGGGATTCATGTAGGCCGCAATTCCGAGCGACCTGCATATAAATTCGACATCAGCTGCCAGTGTCTCAGACTTTGAAATAAAGTCATATCCGGGTGCCGTCCTGTTGTAAGAACCGTCTGAATCAAGCAGCCCCGCAAGAATTTCATATCTGACAGAACTGTCCGCTGTTTTATAAGCATATGGCACATGTTTATCTACTGCGCCTTTTCTGCGTATGCCGGCTTGCACAAGATCCCTGTGCAGCCTGCTTCCGTTTCTTCCCAGTGCAGAGCTGTCGTCTGATACAAACAGATATGTCATCGCTTTTCCGGCCTCTTCTTCGCGCAGATGCATATTGTATTTTTTTGCCTGGTAATGGAGTTCTTCCACTACCTCCGTATCCGGTGTCGTGACACTTATGCTGTTTTTTACATTGCCATCCCCGAGCAGGATTCCAAGAAAATATGGATCAACTGGCAGCCTGGTCTGCTCTGAATCTGGAAACTTCCAGATAAATGCGCATCTCAAAAGCTTATACAAATGCTTTTTATAACTGCTCCAGCCAAGCCACTCATTTACTGCCACATCTATGATTTCGCCGCCCTTATTCTGGCACGGATATAACGGATTCTTTTTTTCATTTGTACGCACCAGGGTGAGTTGATGGCTTCCCGTAACAGTAAAGGGCTTCCCTTTTACTGGCATAATCCTGTACAGTCTGTCCGTCCCAGACGTAACAGCCAGAACCCGTCTCACTCTTCCATCCATGCCAAGCAGATGATCTCCTGCTTTTATATTTTCGACTGCCAGGATTGTTCCGTCTGCCATTAAAAGTTTTTCGCCTTCTGCATGGCATCCTGTTGGAAGTACAAGCAGCGTCTTCTGTATCCCCTTTTCCCATTCCTCAAAGATTGCATTCTTTGCTTCTATCTGGTAATCTCTCAGTTCCATGTCTCCTGCCCCTTAAAATTTACCTGCCTCAAACCTTTTGGGTTCTTTCGGATAAAGCTTATCAATATGGTTATATTTTTTTGACGGATCATTCCTGTCCGGTGAAAGAATGACATGCGCCCGTCCCGTCAGTCCCGACAGTGCATTCCAGTTCATTCTCAGTTCTTCCCCCTTTTTCTTAAGTCCCACACTGCAGAACAGCTCCGACAGTTTCCATTCCATTTTCGAATGAAGAATAAAATTTTCGCGGATTGTCGCCATGCCGCCATCCGGTCCAGTTACATTGAAAAATACTGTTGCCATGTTGCAGGGCGGCAGTTTATCGCTTCCTTTCGACCTTCCTCGCTCAAAATGGTCAATTACAAAATCATAGTCTCCTTCCGGCAACTCCACAAAGCTGCTGTCATTCTGTATGCTGTCATTCCAGTCCAGTTCTCTTCCATCTGCATTCATTTTCTGCTTCCTCCTTAATCAAACGGTATCTCTTCTTTTTCTTTCATGTCTTTAATCATTGCATGCACCTGTGGCCATGCCCCGACCAGTACCCCGGAAATGAAATCCGCCGGGTAATCCTTTACCGGCATATCTGACGGAAAGTATCCGCGCGCCGCGACCACGTTTTGGATATCCCATTCCAGCACTCCGTGCATCTTCATGAGATCGCGCAGGGCTTTCGGTATCTGCGGATCCGGTTCGGGGAAATCATCCCCACCAGTACCGCAGCCGGGCAGCGTCATCTGTTCTCCATCTGCTGGAATATCCGGTACCTTTCTTTCCGTCTCCGTTTCATCTTTTTTCTGGTCATGCTGTTCCTGCACGTTACTGGCACCATATTCCTGCCTTGTTGTCGCGTTCTCCGTCCGGGAAGTTTCCCGGACAGGGGCGGTGTTTTCCAGAATATGCGCAATGGAGGCATACTCAAACGGCACCTCATCCGGCAGCCCATACCGGTTTTTTGCATCCCAGCACGGATGATGGTTCGTATACATTACTCTTGTACCGCCCTGGGCCTTATGCTTTTTCCCTTTGTCATCTGCCGCAACAGAATAGGTTTTGTAATTAGCAAACAGCAAAGCATCGCTCCACTCCTTCACCAGTGGAGCCGTCTGTGATGAAGTCTTTTTCCCAAGCTTCAGTTCCCACCGGTCGTAAGCTCCCATCTCGTCCGGCTGCTCAAACTTCCGGATCTGTGCATGGGCCGTCAGCACCACGTTCACTCCGGCATTGACTACTTCTTCCAGGCTGTTCAAAAATCTTCCAAATTCTTCCTTTACATAAACATAGCCCATCCCATATCCGAAGCTTTCAAGTCCATCTTTGTGGTGTTTTGCGCATATATGCTCCACACACATCGCTTCGGCCCAATCTATCGTATCAATTACGAGTGTCCTGCAAATATCTGGATTATTTTTTACATAATTAATCTGCTCTAACAGCATTGTCCAGCTCGTGGGTTTTTTAAATCTTGCAACATCCATTTCTTTAGTACTTCCCTCGGTATCAATAAACACAGGGTCTGGAAACTGGGCGGCAAAAGTACTCTTGCCAATACCTTCTGGCCCATAAATTGTGATCTTTTTCGCAGAAGGAATTTTCCCTTTAATAATCTGCATTAGCATACCTTCTTTCTTCTATTATTTGCTTGAATCTTCATAGATACAAACCTGCAATTATCTGGTGAATATGGGCCATCAACATCAATTCTATCTATAGTGCACATTCCTCTTGGTGCCATTTCATCGTATCCATGATTCAATGCCCACTTCCGAAACTCAGCATAATCATGCTTCCACTCATCACATACATAAATACCTCTTCCTCCGTAATCTTGATATCTATTGTGATTAGGATTGCGACAACGTTCAGTCATGCCAAGCCAGACTCTATACAAGCGTTCTCCTTTTCCATTCTGAAAACTACCACCATGTTTTTGATTAATATGCTTTTCCGTAAAATATTCGCTACGAGCACATCCACAACTCCTTGTACTTCCTTTACGCAAACTATTTGCGTATACTGCAATCAGTTGACCACAATCACATCTGCACATCCACTTCACAGCGATTGCTCCATTTGAATATACCTTATCTGACTCGCGCCAAAGTACAGTCAGCTTTCCAAACCGCTGTCCGGTCAAATCAATAAGTCTTCCCATTCTCATATCACCGCCTTCTATCTTTTCTTTTTTTTGCCTTGCTTTTTCAGCTCTCTGTCCTTTTAAAAATCCGATTTTAAAAAGAATGTATGAGCCATTGATAAAATTGTTCTGACAATGTTCCGCCAATTCTAAAAATTCCGAACATCGCAAGTAATAATTTCCGCAATCTACCGCCATTGCTTTTTTAACTAATGCCTCTAACCTTTTGCTCATATATTTCCTCCTTCAACTACATACGAATTGTATGTATTATTATTTTCTATAATATAGTACAATATGTATGTAATGTCAAGATTATTTTTTTTCGGAGGTAAGTTATGGTCTTCAACAAAAGGCTTCGAAAGACACGTATGAAAAATGGTTTTACACAGCAAATAATGGCTGATAAATTACAAATATCTTTAAATGCCTACCAGAAATACGAACAGGCAGAACGCTCGCCGTCGCTTGAATGTTTAGTCCGTATAGCTGATATCCTAAATGTTTCCATTGATTATCTGCTTGGTCGTGATGCTTTTCTTATATCTTGCGGAGTTCCCTTTGATGAAGATTAAATAAATCTTCCAAAGCATCCCAAATTTCAAAATCACCCGTCCGAGATCCTTGTTCTATTTTCTGGTAATATACGAGACTGATCCCTAGCTGATCTGCCACCTGTTGCTGCGTCATGCCCGCTTTCTGGCGGGCTTCTTTTAAATATTTTCTCACTATCAAAATTCACCTGCTTTCCATGTTGTTTTTTTCTCTTCCATGACGGGATGCTCCTGCCCTTCTATGTATCCGTCACTGATGATGACGGAGCACTCATCCCCGGTGGATACCCTTGTCGCAATAACCTGTAATCCTTCCTTCGTAAGCCACTCCCCGAATTCTTCCAGGGTAACAGGGTCCATCTGCTCTAATTTATCCATCAACACAAAACCGCACTCCGGATTCAGCTTCCGCACAATAGCTGTGGAAACCTTCAGCTGGTCAGCACCGGACATGTTATCCCATTTCTGCCCTTTGTAAATAAGTTCCCCTTCAGCAACCGATAATCCAGGCAGCGGAAGTTCCGCATGGTCCAGCAGGGCAGCCTTCTCTTCCCGTACCTTCGTAATCTGCCCGGTCAGCTGATTATACTGACGTTCATAATCACGCGCATCCTCTTCCGCTTTATCTTTGTCCAGGTTTGCACGGACTTTACGGTTTATCTCCTCGACATTAGCAAGATCAGCCTCCAGTTCAGCAGTGGATTCATCCTGCAGTTCTTCAGCCGTTTTCCGGGCAGTCTCTATGTCAGCCGCGATTTTTTCCCGTTCAGCCCTCATTTTTCTGAGCTGTTCTTCCATGCCGGCAATCCTGCTGTCCATTTCTTCGGACTGTGCCTGCATCTGCTGCAGGGCATTCCGTTTTCGCTGGTTCTCGCCGTTCCGCGCCAGGATCTCCTGCTGCCTGCGGATAAGTTCCGTCGGGGACACCAGTTCGCGCGGTGCATCGGGATAAAAGACCTGCTCCCTGGCATATTTCTTTTTCTGATCTGCGATACGCCCGACTGCCTGCCGGTCACTATACAGCTCTGCTTCTTTCTTTTCCAGTGCTGCGACCTGGTCACCAATACCAATAAGCCGGAGAAGCGTTTCCGCTTTTTCTTTCCCGGATGAATTCATAAATTTCGGAAGATCCAGTGCAAGCTGTTCAATAAATTCATTCAGAAGCTGCTGCCCTGCCTTTTTCCCGGAAGGATCTGTTACTTTCAGATCACTGTTTTTCCCTTTCCGCTCTACGACCAGCCCATTGTTCATTGTAATGCGTATGTATGGCGGGATTACTGAACCTTCCCGCTGCGCACATGACGGTCTGTATCTATCCCCTCCGAGTGCCCATGTGATGGAATCCAGCACAGATGTTTTTCCCTGTCTGTTATTCCCTCCAATAATAGTCAAGCCATCCTGGGCAGGCTCGACTTTTACGGCTTTTATCCGTTTTACATTTTCGATTTCAAGTTGGTTAATTTTCAGCGACATATGGCTCCTTTCCGGCACTGCACCCCTGGCAGCCTTTGAAATTCTCCATCCTCAGTTTTTTCAGTTTAATCTTCCTCAT
>UMDR01005521.1_pt1 | contig 39609 bp, 32 predicted proteins | sample 1964541 | NCBI WGS metagenome assembly UMDR01 (sample SAMEA4835999, study PRJEB28245) | human gut metagenome | biome: gut microbiome; material: fecal sample | place: Denmark | collected 2008 | reverse complement strand
CTTTCCGGCGGCGAGCTTGCCGCCATCCGCAGCGCCCATCCGCGGCTGCCGTTTTACGAGGCGTGTATGCAGGAGGAATCGCTGGCAGACTTTTTTGCGATGCTGGCGGATTTCCGCAGAAGAGCCATCTATACGCCGATCCACGAGCTTTTGTGGTATATTTATGAAAAAACAGGCTATGCCGCTTATGCCGCGGCGATGCCGGGCGGCAGCCAGCGCAGGGCAAACCTTGATATGCTGGTGGAGAAAGCGATCGCCTACGAGAGCGGAAGCTACCGGGGTTTGTACAACTTCGTGCGCTACATTGAAAACCTGCACAGGTACGATGTGGATTTCGGTGAGGCTGCGACCGGGGAGCAGGGAAACGCTGTGCGTATTTTGAGCATCCACAAGAGTAAAGGTCTGGAATTTCCGATCGTGTTTGTCTGCGGAATGGGCAAGCAGATGAACCAGTCGGACGCGCGCGGGAGTGTGGTAATGAATGCGGATTTCGGCATCGGCTGCGACCGGGTGGACCCGGAGCTGCGCACGCGGAGCGCCACGCTTTTAAAGCGCTTTATAAAAAGATATACGGTGCAGGAAAATCTCGGCGAGGAGCTGCGGGTCCTCTATGTGGCGCTTACGCGCGCAAAGGAAAAGCTGATCCTGACGGGAACCGTCACGAAGCTGGAGGATAAGCTCCCAAAGTGGGGGCAGGTCTGCCGGAGAGCAGACGTCGTGCTTCCCTTTACGCAGCGTGCGCACGCGGCGACTTATCTGGACTGGCTGATCCCGTCCCTGCTGCGCAATCAGTGCTTTGCGCCGCTGGCGGAGGAATATGGCATATACCAGGACCACAGGCACCCGTTGTTTTCACGGGAAATTTTCTGCCAGGTAAAAAGGATACAGGTGCAGGAGCTGGTCGGAGCGGAGAAGCAGCGCCAGGAAACGCTTCATATGACAAAGGAAGAGCTGCTGTCACTCTCGCCGGAGGCGGTATTTGATAAGAAAGCGGCCAGGCGGCTTGCAGAAAATCTCTCTTTCTGTTATGCTTACGGGAAGGAGGGAAGGATTCCGGCGAAGGTGAGCGTCTCGGAGCTGAAAAAGTTTGCACAGTTTGACGAGCGCGAGGACGGGGCGGCGCTGTACGAGGAATTGCCGCCGGTTCCGCTGATCCCGGAATTTTTAAAGGAGAAAAGCGAGGTGTCGGGCGCGGCGCGCGGCACCATTTATCATAAATTGATGGAGTGTCTGGATTTTACGCTCTTTGCGGATAACGGCAGACAGGAAAAGCTGCCGGAGCTTTTAAATGCGGAAATCGATCGCCTGCAGCGGGCGGGACACTTAAAGGCGGACGAGGTGGGGCTGATCATCCGCAGAAAAATCATTGCTTTTTTAAAGCATCCGCTGGCGCGCCGGATGGCGCAGGCGGCGGTGCGCGGAGAGCTTTTCCGCGAGCAGCAGTTTGTGCTTTCCGTTCCGGCGGGGGATATCCGTCCGGAGTGGGACGTTGGCAGTCAGGTGCTCATCCAGGGGATCATCGACGCCTATTTTGTCGAGGACGGGCACATTGTGCTGGTCGATTACAAGACGGATTTTGTGAAATCTGAAGAAGCATCTTCCCTCCATCGCAAATATGCGGTACAATTAGACTATTATGAGACCGCGCTGATGCGCCTTACGCATCTTCCGGTCAGTGAAAAGCTGATTTATTCCTTCTGCCTGGACCGCACGCTTGGCGGGAAAGCGGAAGGCAAATGAGGAGTCGAGAGAATGTCGGAATTTATCAAAAAGCTATACTATAACAAGGTCGTGCGTTACATCTTCTTCGGGGGATGCACCACGGGAGTAAACTTTGTCAGTTACTTTATCCTGCGGACGATTTTTTCCGTGGACGTCACAAAGGCAAACTTTTTTTCCATCCTGCTGTCGATTTTATTTGCCTATGCAGTGAATAAGATTTTCGTATTTGAGAGCAGGACGCACGGTGTGCGCGAACTGCTTGCTGAGATGGTAAGCTTTGTCGGGATGCGTGCGATCACCATGTTTATCGAAATCTTCGGCACGGTGCTCTTAAGCAGCGTCTGGGGCATGAATGATATGCTGGCGAAGCTTCTGATCCAGTTTGTGGTGCTGACGCTCAATTTTGTGTTCAGCAAGGTGTTTGTATTTAAGGAGAAAAAGACAGAATACAGCTACCAGGAGCGGCGGATCGCCATGCGCAAAAAGAAGTGCATCGGGATATCCTTTGCGATTCCGGCGGTGACGATGCTGATCGCCTATATCGCCAACGGGGTGTATCCGTTCGGCGACCACGGCGTGCTGATCATTGATTCCCTGCACCAGTACCTGCCGTTTTTCACGGATTTCCAGCAGAAGCTGACAAACAGTGAGTCGCTTCTGTATTCCTTCGGCGGCGGGCTTGGCTATAATATGTGGGCGACGCTTGCCTACTACCTGGCAAGCCCTTTCAATTTCCTGCTGACGGCGGTTTCCATGGAGCACGTTATGGATTTCATGGCGTACCTTATTTTGCTGAAGATCGCCCTCTCAGGGGCGGCGTTTGCCTGGTACCTTTCCGAGCGCGGCGGGGGGAGAGACTACCTGCCGGTTCCGTTTGCCTGCATGTATGCCCTCAGCGCCTTTATGATCGGCTACTATTTTAATATCATGTGGCTGGACAGCGTGATGGTGCTCCCGCTCGTGATGATGGGCATCGAGCGCATCTGCGCGGGAAAGAGCGGAAAGCTGTTTGCGGGCGCCCTGTTTTACGGCGTATACTGCAACTACTATATCGGCTACATGCTGTGCCTGTTTTCCTGCCTGTATTTTCTGGTAAACTGGATCGCGGCGCGGAAGTTTGAAATAAAAAAGTTTTTTGTTTCCGGGCTGCGTTTTGCGTGGTATGCGCTCCTTGGCGGCGGCATGGCGGCGCTGGTGCTGATTCCGGCGTACCTTGCGCTTAGAATGACGGAGTCAGCGGACGGCAGCTTTCCATCAAAAATTAAATTCTACACCGACGGCACCACGCAGTGGACCGGGCATTTTGCGCTGGTCGAGCCGATCAATATTTATGATGATCAGTCGGGCGTTAATATTTACTGCGGCGTGATCATTTTAATTCTGATCATATTATATATTTTAGATAAGGAATTAAGCTTTAAGGAGCGACTGTCGAAGGTCGTGCTGGCGGGGCTGCTGCTTTTAAGCATGAATTTTAATATGCTGAATTTCATCTGGCACGGCTTCCACACGCAGAACGGTCTTCCGAACCGTTTCGCGTTTATTTACATCGGTCTGATCCTGGTGATGGGCTTTGACGCTCTTCGTCATATCCGCAGGCTCGATGTCTGGCGGCTGGCACTGTCCTGGATCATTCCGGTTGCCTTTACCGCATACTGTATGTACGCAAATGTCGGAGAGCGGGAGCGGTATGTTTATGTGACCACGCTTTCGCTGCTCGCAGTGTACGGCATTCTGCTGCTCCTTCTGCAGGGGCTTGCGCGCGGCTTTGCCGTGGTGAAAACCATACTGATCACGCTGATGTCGGCGGAGATGGCCGCTACCGGCATTTACGGCGTCTGCATGAACGGAACCGTCGGCAGAAGCACCTATGTGAATGAGCAGAAGGCGTATCAGACGATGATCGCGCGGCAGGAGGACGGCGACGACGGCTTCTACCGCAGCGAGATCGACAGCCAGCGGATGCGCAATGAAAATATGTTTATGGGCGCAAACGGACTGGTGCTGTTTTCCTCGACGATGCCGGAGGCGACTGTCAATCTGTGCCGCAGTATCGGCATGGAGGCGCGCACAAACAAGACCGGCTACAACGGCGTGACAAAGCTGTTTAACGATGTGTTCGGCGTCCGCTACGTCGTTTCAAAATCGGGCGGCGACACGCTCTATCAGATGGAAAAGGTGGATTATGAGGAACCGCTCACACTCTATAAGAACGAGGGGGCGCTGTCGGTCGGCTTCATGGTTTCCACAGATATCAAAAACTGGGATATCAATGACCGGCTGCCGATGAAGGTACAGGATGATTTCGCTGTGCTTGCGACCGGTGTGGATTTCTTCTACACGCTGCGTGAGGCGTATTCCCTGGAGGAGGGACCGACCTATATCATCCGCCTGCATCCGGGAGAGCAGACATACATTGAATTCACGGAGAATGTGGAGAGCATCACCATCAAGACGCCGCAGTACGAAAAGACCATCAATAATTATACGAAAAACGTCTTTAATCTCGGTACGGTCACAGAGGAGGGCGAGGCGAGCAAGGCGAATATCACCATTAAATATAAGGAAGGAAAGGAGTCGCCGGTGCCGGTGCGCGTCTATACCTGCACGGATGAGGAGTACCAGGCGGTCTATGAGAAGCTGGCGGCAAATCAGCTTGAAAATGTGCAGGAATCCGGCAACCAGCTTTCCGGGACCATCCATGTGGACGAGGCAGGCACGCTGCTCCTGACGATTCCTTATGATGAGGGCTGGAAGGTACTTGTCGACGGCGTTGAGACGGAAACATACCGCGTGGGCGAGGCGCTGATGGGGCTGGATCTGCAGCCGGGCGACCATGAAATTTTCATGACGTTCACCCCGGCGGGACTGTGGCTGGGAAGCATTCTGTCGCTGGTCTGCGTGGCGCTGTTTCTTTTGAGCTGCTACGTGGAGGGCAGACTGCAGGCGCGCGGCGAAAAGAAGGAGCAGCTTGCCCAGGCTGCGGTTTAAAGGGAGGTTTTCATGATTTATCAGAGATTATGCGAGATAGCAGGAGCGGAAAACGTGCGTGAGCAGGAGCCGATGAGCAGGCATACGACCTTTCGCATCGGCGGTCCGGCGGATTACTTTGTGCTGCCGCACAGCCGGGAGGAGCTCGCCGCGGTGATCGATTTCTGCCGGAAGGAGCAGGTGCCGTGGCATATCATCGGCAACGGCAGCAATCTTCTGGTGGGAGATAAGGGTGTGCGCGGAGTGGTCATCCAGCTTTTTAAGAATTTCCAGGATATTTCCATCGAAGGAGAGACGGTGACGCTGCAGGCGGGCGTGATCAATTCGCTGGCGGCAAAGCGCATTCTTGACGCGGAGCTTACCGGGTTTGAATTTGCGGCCGGGATTCCGGGGACCATCGGCGGAGCCGTTGTGATGAACGCCGGAGCCTACGGCGGCGAGATGAAGGATGTCGTTTCCGGTGTTACGGTGCTGGACGAAAACGGGGCGTTTCTTACTCTGGCGAACAGTGAGCTGGAGATGGGCTACCGCACAAGCATCATTGCCCGCAGAGGCTACGTGGTGACGGAGGCGAAGCTTTCCCTGCAGCGCGGCGTGCGCGCGGAAATTGCGGCGCGCATGGAGGAGCTGAAGGAGAGGCGTGTCACAAAGCAGCCGCTCGAATATCCGAGCGCCGGAAGCACCTTTAAGCGCCCGGAGGGGTATTTTGCGGGCAAGCTGATCATGGATGCCGGACTTCGCGGCTTTTCTGTCGGCGGGGCGCAGGTTTCTGAGAAGCACTGCGGGTTTGTTATTAACAAGGGCGGCGCGACGGCGGCGGATGTGATGGCGCTGATGGAAGCGGTGCAGGATACCGTGGAGAAAAAATTTGGCGTCCGCCTGGAGCCGGAGGTAAAGCGGCTCGGGGAATTCTGATGATAAGAAATGAGCAGGCGAATGAGGACTGCGGACAGCAGCATGGATACGGCTACTGTGAACGGAGTGAACAATAACCGGATAAGAGCTGTGAAGAGAGGGAGACGACAGATGAGACTTGTAATCGTGACCGGCATGTCGGGTGCCGGAAAGGTAAGCGCATTGAAAATACTGGAGGATCTGGGATATTACTGTGTGGATAATCTCCCGATCGCGCTGCTGCCGACATTTGTGGATCTGGTGTACACACAGAGCACAGAGATTACAAAGGCGGCGATCGGTATCGACATCCGCAACGGAAACGGGCTGCAGGAGATCGGCGGTCATCTGGAGCAGATGGAGAAATCCGGTTATGCGTATGAGATACTGTTTATGGACGCTTCGGATCAGACGCTGATCAAGCGTTATAAGGAGACGCGGCGCGTGCATCCGATGACGGGCGACCGCCGCATCGATCAGGGCATCGAGGAGGAGCGCAGACAGCTTGCGTTTTTAAAAAAGAAAGCGGATTATATCATCGATACCAGCAAGCTGCTCATCCGCGATCTGGTGCAGAAATTAAATCAGATTTTTGTGCAGAATCAGGAATTTAAAAATATGGTAGTGACGATCCTGTCGTTCGGTTTTAAGTACGGGATTCCGGCGGACGCGGATCTGGTGTTTGACGTGCGTTTTCTGCCCAATCCCTATTATGTGGATGAATTAAAGACGCAGACGGGCAACGATCTGCCGGTGCAGGAGTATGTGATGAACTGCAGTCAGGCGAGCGTATTTCTTGAGAAGCTCACGGATATGGTGAAGTTTCTGATCCCCAACTATGTGCTGGAGGGGAAGAACTGTCTGGTGATCGGCGTGGGCTGTACGGGCGGCAAGCACCGCTCGGTGACGATCGCAAATAAGCTTTACGAACAGCTTGCGGATGAGACGGAGTACGGCGTTAAAATAGAACACAGGGATATCACACGGTAGGAGCTTATGGAGGGGAGAGCGCATGTCTTTTTCCGGAAACATTAAAGAAGAGCTTTCCCGGCAGGTGCCGGGAGCGCGGCACTGCCGGATCGCGGAGATGGCAGCGATCATCAGCCTGTGCGGCGGCGTGTCGGTGTCGGCGAGCGAGCGGTTTTGTCTGAAGGTGCAGACGGAAAATCTTTCTGTTGCAAGAAAGTACTTTACATTATTGAAAAAAACATTTAATATAGTAGTTGAGCTTTCCATCAGGCAAAGCAGGGGGCGAAGCAGGAGCCGTGTGTACACGGTGTACGTGAAAAGACACGAGGATACGGTGCGTATTCTGCAGGCAGTGAAGCTGCTGAAAGGAGACGGGCTGGACTATATGGGAGCGGAGGAAGCGCCCGATATCACGGACAGTCTGGTTATCCAGCAGACCTGCTGCAAACGCGCGTTTTTGCGCGGCGCGTTTTTGGTGGCAGGGTCTGTCAGCGATCCGCAGAAGTTTTACCACCTGGAATTCACGTGTACCAACGAGTACCGTGCCCGGCAGATACAATCTGTGCTGAAAGCGTTCGACCTGGAGGCAAGGATCATCCCACGCAAGAAATATTTTGTGGTATATTTAAAAGAAGGGGACCAGATCGTGGACGCGCTGAATGTTATGGAAGCTCACCAGGCACTCATGGAACTGGAAAATATCCGCATTTTAAAAGATATGCGAAACACGGTCAACCGAAAGGTGAACTGTGAGACCGCCAATATTCACAAGACGGTGAACGCGGCGGTAAAGCAGATTGAGGACATCAAGTATATTCGGGACACCACAGGATTCGGCGATTTATCGGAGAATCTGGCGCAGATGGCAGAGATCCGCTTAGCCAATCCGGACGCGACATTAAAGGAATTAGGTATGCTTTTGACTCCTCAGGTAGGAAAATCCGGTGTGAACCACCGGCTGAGAAAGCTCAGTGAGATAGCCGGTGAACTGAGAGACAATAAGGAGGAGAAACATTATGATTAAAAAACCTATTACGATTCAGATTGCAAATGGGCTGGAAGCAAGACCGGTCGCCCTTCTGGTGCAGGTAGCAAGTCAGTATGACAGCCAGATCCACGTGGAAGTAGAGGGCAAACGTGTAAATGCAAAAAGTATCATGGGCATGATGACGCTTGGGCTTGAAACAGGAGAGAAAATCGTTGTTGAGGCGGAAGGCGCCGATGAGGAGGAAGCGATGAGCAACATCGAAAAATACCTCAGCACGCATTAGTATACAGACCTTACCTTAGCATGTTGATATACATAAAAACAGGAATGAGAGAGAAGAGACACCGGGATATCCCCGATGTCTCTTTTGGTTGCCATGCATCTGAAGAAAGCTGCCGATGGCAACTCCATCAAAACTACATATTTCTGTGGTACACTTGTCAAAAAAGAAAGGTTGCTCGCAGGAGGATAATATGTATCAGATTTTAGTGATTGAGGATGATGAGGATATCCGGAAGATTTTGAAGAATTTCCTGTGCGGGAATGGGTATGGCGTGATCCTGGCGGAGGACGGCGTGGACGGCATCGCAAAATTTCATGAGTGTGCCAGCGACCTCATCCTGCTGGATGTGATGCTGCCGAAGATTGACGGCTTCGGGGTGCTGGAGCTGATCCGCCGGGAATCGGAAATCCCGGTAATACTGCTGACGGCGCTGGAGGAAGAGGCATACCAGATACGAGGGCTGGATCTGAAGGCGGACGATTATATTACAAAGCCCTTTTCCGTGCCGGTGCTGCTGCGAAAGATCGCGGCGGTTTTGCGCCGCTCGCACAGGGACGCCGGAAACGCGGAGATTTTTTATAAAAATCTGCGGCTTGATCCGGCGGGACGACGCGTGTATGTCGCGCAGGAAGCCGGGGAGACCTTAGAGCCGGAGCTGACGCAGAAGGAATTTGAGCTGCTGCATGTGCTGCTTATCAACAAGGGCATTGTGCTGACGCGTCAGAAGCTTCTCAATCTTGTCTGGGGCGATGACTATTTTGGCGAGGAGCGCATCGTTGACACACATATCAAAAATCTGCGAAAAAAGCTTGGAACGAATTACATCAGTACCATAAGAGGGGTGGGATACCGCATTGATAAAGAAGCTAAGAGCAAGTCTGACGATTAAGATTTTTCTGCTTGTCAGCCTGCTTCTGTTGGCTGCAAGCGGCGTAACTTACGCGGCGGTCGTGTGGTTCCTGCCCGCTTTTTATTCAAATGAGCTGGAGAACAGTATCGACCGGCTTTCGCAGGAACTGAAGAAAATTATCGAATCCTTTTCAGGCATCGAAGAGGCTTCCAATGCGATCGCGCTCTTTCAGGGAAATACGCAGACCTCCGTGGCGATCCTGGATGAGGACGGCGCTTACGTCTGGTACTGGGTTGAGGTGGGGACGACGGTGGAAAGCGGCGTTGTCACGGAATATGCGGTTTCGGATGCTGCCTCCTATGCAGCGGAGGATACCGTGGTGGAAGAGGACATTGTTTCGGAGGAGGCATTCTCGACAGATGAAGAAGCCGCAGAGGGAGAGAACGGCACTCTCACAGGCGAGGATGCGGCTGCTGAAGGGGATGCTTTCACAGGCGAGGATGTGGCTGCTGATGGGGACGGTTTCTCAGATGGAGAGATGACGGCCACAGCGGTGGATGGTCAGGAATCGGCCGCAGAAATATTTCCGGGGGAAGGCATGGAGGGGATGGCGGTGAAGTCCTACCCGCTCACAGTTGGCGGAGAATCCTATACCATGTTTGTCACAGGCGGAAAGCAGCAGGTTGACCAGGCGATGGAGATTCTGCGGCAGATTTTTCCGTATATTCTGGCGATCGCGGTCTGCGTGGCGGTGCTGTCTGCTCTGGCGGCGTCTTTTTATCTCACGGCTCCGGTCGTGCGCCTCAGCCGTATTTCACGGAAGATGGCAAAGCTTGATTATTCAGAACGATATACCGGAAAACGCACGGATGAGATCGGCGCTCTCGGACAGGATTTAAACGAGCTGGCGGACAATCTTTCCGGCGCGCTTACGGAGCTGCGGCAGGCGAATGCCAGGCTGAAATCCGATATTGAGCTGGAGCGGGAGCAGGAAAAACGACGGATGGCGTTTTTTTCCGCGGTTTCGCATGAGCTGAAAACGCCGATCACGATTTTGAAGGGACATCTTTCGGGAATGCTGCAGGGCGTCGGAGAATACCGAAACCGGGATTATTATCTGCAGCGGTCACAGGAAACGGCGGAAAAAATGGAGGACATGGTGCAGGAGCTTTTGACGGTATCGCGGATGGAGACGACGCCCTTTACTGTCGCGCAGACAGATCTTGCCGAACAGCTCCGTCTGCAGCTTGCGGAGCTGACAGAACTTTTTGAGACGAAGGAGCTGGAGCTTGTTTTGGACATTCCGGAGCATCTGTATGCAGAGGTCAATGCGTCTCTGATGGAAAAGGTATTCCGCAACCTGCTGACAAACGCGCTGCGCTATACCCCGGCGGGAGAGGGTAATCAGATCCGTCTGCAGCTGCGGCAGCAGGAGAAAAGTATTTTCTTTGATATCGAAAATACCGGAGCACATATCCCGGAAGATGCGCTGCCTCACATCTTTGAAGCATTCTATCGCGTCGAGCAGTCGCGCAGCCGGCAGATGGGCGGGAGCGGGCTTGGGCTTTATATCGTGCGGATGGCGTTGGAGCAGCACGGCGCCAGACAAATCTTTGACGGACATTCCGGGGACGTGGACTGCGCCGGAGAATTTGGCGCGGAAAATACGAAGGATGGGGTGCGTTTTTATTGGCAGCTACACGAAAAACACACAGAAACTCCAGCAAGACCACAAACAGCGGTGGTATCCTTTTGCTGTAAATAAGAAATGCGCCGCCTGATGGCGCGCGAAAAACAGCAAAGGAGTTGGATATTATGAAGAAGAAAACAGGCATTTTACTGACAGGGGGCGCACTGGCGCTGGCATTGACGGCAGGCAACGTGCAGGCAAAAACGCTGGGGTATGACCTCGGCAATGGAAGTACAGCGTATTATTTTTTAGGCGAGGATGCGAAAATTAAGACACAGACGGAGGAGGCGGTGAATATCGCAGGAGAAGCCGGGCAGACGGCGGAACAGGCTTTTACGGATGCTGCGCTTCTTACAGAGGAGGAACGCGGGAAGAGGCTGGCATGGTACAAGGCCTCCATGCAAGAGGCGGTCGCCTACCTGGAAAAGTATGGAGTATCCTATGACATCCAAAACGACCGGCTGCTCTACAATGGGCAGACTGTGCGCTGGCTGATCGACAAGCAGATTGACAGCAACTGCCAGGCGATCCATATGCCGGAGGGTGAAATTGATCTTTACACGGTGCGCGCGAAGGACTACACGCTTACGGGCGTGCGGACGGCGACGCAGGAAGAGTACGACGAGCGCACGCGCCAGGATGAGCTGGAAGCAAGGCAGCCCTCTGGCACGGAGCAGACTGCGTCGGAAGAAGGCGGGAACGCATTATATGACGGCGTTACCGTGTACAGTGAGCCGGAAGGCGGCGTTCTTTATACCTGGGTGGAAGAGGGGGATAACGTCCATGTCCAGTTAAACGAAAATGCAGAAAAAGAGGAAAGTGCCCTGCAAGCCGAAGATGCAGAAAAAGAGGATGCTCTGCAAACGGTTGCAGAAGAGACAGCAGCAATGGTCTGCGAGGGATCGGAGGGCGCCTGGGCGGATACCGAAGCCGAAAAGAAAAAGGCGGCGGAATACGCTGAAGCGGGCATCACCCGGAGCCAAAATGGGGGCTGGCTGTGGAACGGAAAGGCAATCTATTTTCTGCTCGATGAGGACGGCGGACTTTCCGTAAACAACACCTCCGAGACGGAAAAAGACAAAATCTACATTCTTGTGAAGCGCAGCGAGGACGGCAGCATCAAAGAAGTGAAGCAGGTAACAAGCGAAGAGGTGCTGCAGGCGAAAGCGGGGATGGATGAGTAGATATATTATTCATTTTTTGCAGGAGTGAAAGAAATCGTTAGAATATAAAGTACAGAGAGCAAAACAGCACGCTGTGTTCACAAATATTTCACAAAATTTATTAGCACTCACTCTTGACGAGTGCTAATAAATGTGTTATAACACATATAGAACAAAGGAGAAGGAAAGAAAGGAACCAGAAAAAAGGTTTCTGTTTCTTCCAGATCATCCTCAGTTTCAATTAACAAGATGTTTTTAAATTAGTAGGAAAAGGAGCGATGACTTATGATGACACCTAGTATTTTTGGAGAGAACTTATTTGATGATTTCTTTGATGACTTTTTTGATTTCCCGTCCTTTGACGATAAGGAGATGCGTAAAGCAGAGCGGAAACTCTACGGACGCCATGCGGTGAACATGATGAAGACCGATGTGCAGGAACATGACGACCACTATGAAGTGGATATTGATCTGCCGGGCTTTAAGAAAGACGAACTTTCCCTGGAACTGAAAGACGGTTATCTGGTAATCAGCGCAGCGAAGGGGCTTGACGAGGACGAGAAGGAAAAGAAAACAGGCAGATTCGTCCGCCGGGAGCGTTATGCGGGCAGCATGAGCCGGTCCTTCTATGTCGGCGAGGATGTAAAGCAGGAAGATATCCATGCGAAGTATGAGAGCGGGGTATTGAAGCTGAGCATTCCGAAGGCGGAGACAAGAAAGCCGGAGGTTGAAGAAAAGAAATACATTGCCATCGAGGGATAACGGCACCTCTTAATATATAAAGAAAAACAGGATAGCCTGGAGCTTGGCGCGGTGGAAACCGTCCGGCTCCGGGCTATTTCTGTTTTTCATCCCATTTTGACCCCTTCCTGCACAGATAAAAGTCACAGCAATCTCCGCCCGTGGCCAGTGTTTTCGTTCTGCGGAGTACGCCGCCCATCCAGTCGATAGTCAGGGTATCCAGCACACACAAATAAGGAACCAGCCTGGGCAGTTTTTCCTGCCGTCCCAAAGCGCACAGGCCGCACTGGTGGTAGTTGATAGTATATTCATCTGCATCCCTGCCCAAAAGCACCTCGCAGCTCCAATGGAAAGGGTTGTCCTTTGCGAGGACATTTGTTTTCGCCGCAACGTCGGCACGTTTTTTCTGTGCTTCCAGGGTAAAGGCCGTTTGTGCCTTGCGGTTGTACACCGCTTGAATAAGGGGCGTACACATACTGCGTTCCACCATTTGGCCGAACGTTTCATCCGGCAGTTTCCCATCTGCCGCTTCATAAACAGACAGCCATACCATCCCCGCAGACAGGCACATCCGCAGTGGGTTTTCCTTTATGCCGCCAATATCCGGCGTCCGGGCTGCCAGCTCCCGGTAAATCTTTTTGGCCCGGCGGCGATCCACCGGGATACCCTGACTGGACAGATATCGAAAGCACGGCCCGGCAAAGACCAGCCAAAGGACACTTTCTGTTTTTGTATATTTCATACGGTTCCATCCCTGGCATTTTCTTCCTTAGAAGTTTCACGGTCACCGACAATATAATAGTCACAGTAAGGCCCGCCAGAGGCTATGGTGTATTGCCTGTAAAGCACTCCATGCTGCAAACCGATCATCACTTCGTCCAACTCACATAACAGCGGCATTAGTTCGCTGACGCCAAGCTTTGCGCAACAGGCACAGATAGGGCAGCGGGTGATGCGGTAATAGCAGGCGTTCTCGTGGGGCTTTCCCACAAAATCCACCCTGAAAGACGTTGGGTATTGCTTTTCCCGTTCCGGCGTATACCAATTGACGTATTTCAGGATACTTTTTTGATTGGCTGCTTTTCCCTTGCCTGTATTCAAATCGACCATGGAGAAATACCATTTTACATGGTACAAACTTCTTCGCATCATTTCCTGCACATCTTCCGGCGTGATCCGCTTCCCGCAGGCAAGATAGGGAGCGACAAAGGCCAGCGCAAACAGTTCGTTATAAGCCATAGGGTTACCTTTTCCCAGATCGTCCGCTTCCCGGACGATCCTTTGATAAAGCGAAGAGGCTTCTCTCATCGTTTTTTTCGCAAAATTCTTTCCGTACCGCTCCGTCAGGACCTTTTTCATTGTCCCGCGAAACAGCGCGAAGTACAATCCATTATACTGCACAACCTTTTCTCCTCTCCCTGAAGTTCAACGTCTATTTCTCTATTCTGCAGCGCCTTACCATTTCCGCAGAATTCGGGTAATCTTCCGGTCGATATCCACCCCGCGTGGCTTTGTATTCCTTCGGATGCAGAGACTTCCGGTGCGCTGCCTGTACTTCCTGTGAAAACTGCTCCGGATGCTCCCCCGCCAGCGTACCGTGTCCCATGTTGGGGAATACCTTATAGGTGAAGGCATAGCCCTTATCCTGCCATGCCCTGATATGCTTTGCCAGTTTCTTTTCGGTGGAACTCTGGATGCCGTGCCAGATGTACATATCCGTCCGCTTAAAAAGCTCAAAATCCCGGTGCCGTCCAATCATGCACTTGTCCTGATTGACCCAGCTGTGCCATGTGGCATCTTTGTAGACAATGCGATCAAAGGATGCCTCGCTGCGGTTCATCATCCTGCAGACGATCTTCCTGCGGATGGGACCGGCCTTTCCGATCAGCCAGTACGCAAAGCCCGTTAAGAAAAAAAGATAGATGTTCTGCAGAAGCGGATTTTTGATATCCGCGTAATCCATAGTGGGCATTCCGTCGGCGATAGTTGTCGTGATGGTGAGCCGTTCATCCGCCAGCACATCCATCAGGACAAAGGTTCCGTAGGACACACCATAGAGAATGTCAATCTTCCCGTCATAGTGCTTCACGATGTAGTCACCCAGCCGTCTGGCTTCCTCCTGCGCAGAATGAAACTCCGTTTCCGGTTCATCAGGATTAAAGCCGTCGTAGGCTGCCAGCACTACATGGTAGGTTTTTGCCATTTCCTCTGCCACCGGCAATGCCCCGCGATAGCACACCCCGCCGCCGTGGAGCATCACCATCAGCTCCGGGTGGTCTTTGCCAAATTCAAAGTATTTCATCGCCTAGTTGCCTCCCTTGCAAAAGTCCAGCCGCACGATCCGCATTTTCATAAGTATGCCGGAAGTTAGCTATAGCTAACCAAAGACCATTATAGCACTGAAGGAAAACGATATCAAGTGCTTTTCCGATTTTGAGTGAGAGCAATACAGCGGAATATAGCAACTATACCGTGCAGGCGGATTTTGCTGTTAATCGATTTAGTGTGTTTCCTGTTTCCGGTATTCCGTCGGGGTGACGCCGAAGTACCTGCGGAAATGATCTGCAAAATAACTTTGAGAGCAAAATTGCAGCCGTTCACTGATATTCTGCACATCATCCTGAGTTGTGCGGAGCAAAAAGGCTGCCTGCTCCAGCCGCTGTCCGCGGATATATTCGTTGGGAGTCAGCGAGGTTTCCTGCTTAAATTTTTTGCTCAGATAGTTTTCCGTGTAGCCAGTCTGGCGGGCTAACATGGACAGGGAGAGCCTGTCTTCCAGGTGCAGGCTGATATATTCGCAGCAGGCGCGTACCGGCTGCGAAAGGCTGCTGGTGCGGCAGCGGTGTACCCGCTGGATAAAATCGTCCTGCATGGTGTGGGCGATTTCCACCAGGTCCGTGATGGCGGTGCAGGCTTCCACACTCTGGAAATAGTGGTCTGTCAGGGTATAGGAGACCTCCGGCGTCAGTCCGCCCTCAATGGCGGCACGGGAAAACAATGTGATGCAGACCAATACCGCATTTTTCATCTGGCGGAGCGGGTCGCCATTGCTCAGCTTGCCCAGATGTCCGGTTATGGACATTTTGTTCATATGAGACTGATAATTCAGATCGCCCTCTCGTACCATCCGCAGCATTTCCTGTTCGCCCTTGTAAGTGCCGTGGGCGTCCATCGATTCCCTCTGGATAAATTCCCCGTTGATCTTCCGGGTATTTTCATGATAGCGCAGAGCGCTGACGGTAATTTTCTTTTCAGTAATACAGAAGTACAGCATGATCGCGTACTCGAAAATGCGGCTCAGGCTGATGACCGGCAGCTTGTGCAGGAAAAGCATAAACTCCTGACGCAGGGGGACGCTCAGATTGTGCTTATTTAACTGCGCTTCCAGACTTTTTGGCGGAATATCGTCTACGAAAAACGGTCCCAGAATATAGAAGCGCAGCAGCTCATTATCCAGAAAATAAGGCGTCATAACCCACATCAGCCCCATTTCATTTGTATAAATAACAGGCGTGTCCTGCTCGGCTATTTGCCGGATGAAATCGTCCCTGCTGCGGTTCATCACAAACAGATTATCGATAATCGTCTGTTCGGGGCAGTTGCTGGTAATCAGATGGAACGCGCTGTCATAGGTCCACAGGTAAAGATTATGACAGCAGCTAATCATATCACGGAACAGAGATAATCTGGTTTCGGTTTCCATAAGGATACCCTCCTCTTATTTCAATTCATTTCATTGTTCTGAAATACAGCAATCATCGCCCTTGTATTTTATCATAAAAACGCTATTTTAGCAATAAATCAGTCTTATTTTCAAATAAAAGCGGAATTATTATAATAAAAGCCGATTTGTTATAACAGTTTCTCCTGTCTTTTTGTTATCATTTAGTCACAATGTACATTTTGACAGAAAAGCGGGAGGAAAACACGATGAAAGCAAAGAAAAAGACAGGATTATTTTCAAAAAGGTTTATGAATTCCAGAATTACGTCGGCGAATACGCAGAAAAGTGAAATGTGGCTTGGCTATTTTGCTGGGCCGTGTCTGCTCTATATGGTCTATTATTCGGTGGCGGGTACTTATCTTACGCAGTTTTATACGGACGTGCTTGGCATCGCGGGAACCTTCCTGGCGCTTATGCCGGTCTTTTCCAAGATTCTTGATGCGATTACCAATATCATCATGGGACGCATCATTGATAAGACACGCACCAGCCAGGGAAAGGCAAGACCCTGGATATTTCTGTCCGGATTTCTGATCGCGATTACCGGATGTCTGCTGTTTATGGTGCCGAAAGCGTCTTATCAGGTGCAGCTTGTCTGGATCATTATCAGCTATAATCTGTTTTTTGCGCTGGCATTTACCATCTATAATATGAGCCATAGTCTGATGGTCCCGCTTTCCACCCGGAATACAAAACAGCGTGACGGTCTGGCAATGATGCAGAGCTTTGGCATGAATATGATACCGGGATTTCTGGTGACGATTATTCTTCCGATCATGATTCAGAAGTTTGGCGTTGGAACCGGCGCGCAGGATACCTGGATCAGGATGATGAGCACGATCTCGATCCTGGCGATTCCGGCGACACTGCTTGAATATTATTTTACAAAGGAGCGTGTGACGGAGGAAGCGATTAATGACTCCGGCGAGAACCGGACAGAGGTCGTGCCCATGAGCAAACAGATTAAGGCGTGTTTTACGGACAGATACTGGCTGCTTATCATGGGCTTTATCGTAATTTATAATATCTATAATATTCTGCAGACAAACAGTATGCTTTATTTCTGCAACTGGGTACTCAGCAACTCTGTGGACGGAGGTACCGGTCTGCAGGTGCTTGTAAATGCCATTGGCCAGGCTCCGCTTGGACTGGGGATCGTGATTCTCTGGCCGCTGGTACATAAATTCGGAAAACGCCGCGTGGCGCAGGTCGGTTTTCTGGCAAGCGCGGCAGGCAGCCTGCTGATCCTTACCAATACGGGGAGTTTTACGCTTGTCATGGTGGGGCTTGTTATCAAATCCTTCGGCGCGCTTCCGACATACTGTATGATGGCGCAGCTCGCGGAGGCTCTTGACCATATTGAATGGGTGAATAAATTCCGCGCAGACGGCTTTTCTGCCTCTGTATATGCCATTATTATTACCGTGACAGCCGGAATCGGTCAGAGTATTATCCTGAGCGGGATCCATGCTTTTGGCTATATCGCACCGGCGTCCACGGCGGACGTCATCAATCAGCCGCCGGCAATGCAGACCTTTTTTGCATGGTGCTTTGCGGGAATACCGATGATCGGATTTCTGCTGGGTTCGCTGATTATGAAGTTTTATGATGTGGAAGATAAGGTGCCGCAGATGACGGCGGACATCAATGCACGGCGCAAGGCGGAAGCGGAGGCGCGGGGAGAGGTGTATTATACGCCGGAAGAAAAGGCGGCTATGGAGCAGGAGCAGCTTGACCGGCAGGCGGAGGAAAAACGCATTGAGGAATTAAAGGCCAAATGTGCGAAAAAGGGTCTGGATTTTAAGACGGAAGAAGCAAAATACCAGGCAAAGCTTGCCGCCCGGAGGGCAAAGGAAGAAGCAAAGGTAGCGAAGAAAAACCGGAAAAAATAAATCCGGCATTGTTTGATCAGAGCGGCGGTCTGAAACGCCGCTCAGACGGGATTACAGAAAGGAAGCAGATGGTTATGACAGAAAAGAAAATCGGGGAACTGGTCTCTATGCTGACGCTGGAGGAGAAGGCAGGTCTTACTTCGGGAAAAGATAACTGGTTTACAAAGGCAGTAGAACGTCTGGGGGTACCGCAGGTGCACACCAGCGATGGACCTCACGGGCTGCGGACCCAGGCGGGAGAGGTAAATTCTCTGGAAGAAAATGCAAGTATTCCTGCGGTATGCTTTCCGGCGGCCTGCGCTACAGCAGCGAGCTTTGACCGGGATCTGCTTTACCGTATGGGGGAAGCGCTCGGAAGGGAGTGTCAGAGCACCGGCGTTCATGTACTTCTTGGACCTGGAGTAAACATCAAACGGAGCCCTTTGTGCGGGCGGAATTTTGAATATTTTTCGGAAGATCCGTATCTTGCGGGCGAGCTGGGGGCAGCTTTTGTGAAAGGTGTGCAGAGCCAGGGCGTGGGAACGAGCCTGAAACACTTTTTCGCCAACAGTCAGGAGCACCGCCGCATGGATGCCAGCTCGGAAATGGACGAGAGGACCATGCGCGAGATTTATCTGCCGGCTTTTGAGACGGTGGTAAAGCAGGCACAGCCGTGGACGGTTATGGCATCTTACAACAAAATCGGCGGCGTGTATTCTACCGCTAACCGGAAATATCTCACAGACCTTCTGCGGAAGGAATGGGGCTTTGAAGGAGTGGTGACAAGTGACTGGGGTGCGACGCATGACCGTCCGGCGGTGGTGGCGGCGGGCTGTGATCTGACGATGCCGGCGGAGGATACGGATCATCTGATTGTGGAGGCTGTCAGAAATGGAACACTGAGTGAGGAAGCTTTGGATGCGTGCTGCATCCGTCTGCTGAAGCTGGCGTTCCGGGCGGCAGAGCAGCACAGAGAGAATATTGCATTTGATTACGAAGGGGACCATGCCCTTGCCAGGGAGATCGCCGGGCAGTCTGTGGTGCTGCTGAAAAACGAAGACAATATCTTGCCGCTGGCAGAGGAAGCGGACGTGGCGTTTATCGGTCCCTTTGCAAAGGAGCCGCGTTATCAGGGCGGAGGCTCCAGTCATATCAACAGCTTTAAGGTAGTCGGCGCCCTGGAAGCGGCAGAGCATCGCGGCGTCCGGGCACAATATGCCGCGGGATGCCGTCACGACGGAGGGACAGACGAGCTTTTGCTTGCACAGGCAATCGAAAAAGCAAAGCAGGCAAAAATAGCGGTGGTGTTTGCCGGTCTCACGGATGGGATGGAATCGGAAGGAGTGGACCGCCGCCATATGCGCCTTCCGGAGGGGCATAATATGCTGATTGAAGCTGTATGCGCGGCGAATCCGAATACCGTAGTGGTGCTGCACAATGGTTCTCCGGTGGAGATGCCGTGGGTGGACAGACCGAAGGCGATTCTGGAATGCTATCTGGCAGGGCAGGCCGTCGGGGAGGCTGTGACAGATGTGCTTTATGGAGACGTGAACCCTTCGGGGCATTTGCCGGAGACATTTCCGAAGCGCCTGGAGGACAATCCATCTTATCTGTATTACTTTGGCGAGGGCGGTGTGGTGAATTATAATGAAGGGCTGTTTGTCGGCTATCGTTATTATGAAAGTAAAAAACAGGAGGTGCTGTTTCCGTTCGGACACGGGTTAAGCTATACGACTTTCCGCTGCAGCGATCTGCAGTTAAATAAAAAGAAACTGACGGAAGGGGAAGACTTAACAGCAGCGGTAACGGTAACCAACATAGGAAAAAGAGCGGGAAAAGCGGTCGTTCAAGTGTATGTCGCTCCGGAAAAGGTGGAGATGATCCGACCGGTGCGGGAGCTGAAGGATTTTGTCAAGGTAGAGCTGGCTCCGGGGGAGAGCAAAACGGTTACCTTTACTCTGCAGAAACGTGCCTTTGCCCACTGGAATCCGACGGTTCATCAGTGGCGCACAGAAAGCGGGAAATATACCATTCAAATTGGAGAAAACGCGCATGATATTTGTCTGGAAGCAGAGGTGCAGATGGAGGCGGAGCCGGTTCCGCCGGCAGGCGGCTATCACATTGGTATCCCGATGGGAGAGTTTGCGAAGAGTCCGAAGGGACGCCGGTTTCTGGATGAGAATATCATTTATATGATAAAGGGCATGGCGGCGGCAGGCTTCATTCCAAAAGAAATGGCGGCGATGTTGGAGCAGCTTCCCGGCGGCGTCAATCTGGCTGCGATCGATATGCTTGCGCAGCGTGCGGGAAATGCTGCCGGAGGAACCGGCGGCGTGCAGGTGCTGCTGGGGCAGCCGCTTGGTATGCTGGATGGCTTTCTTCCGAAGGAGAAGCAGGAGGAGCTGCGCAAGCTGCTGGCGGAACTGAATCAATAGCAGGAGAGAGGGGGATCCCTATGACATATGTAATCACAGGAAAAGAAAAACGCCATATTTTTGACCGGCATTATCAGTTTTGTGTTGGCAGCGGCCATGCACCGCTGGCGCTGCGCACAGATTATGTGGCGCAGTTAAAACGGGTGCATGAGGAGCTGGGGATAGAGCGGGTGCGTTTTCATGGCATTTTCGATGAGGATATGAAGGTGGTTCTCCACCTGAAGAGTTATCTTCCGATGCCGGGGATGGAAAAATTCAGAGACGTCTCGTTTAATCAGATTGGTCTGGCTTATGATAATGTCCTGTCCGCCGGGATGCGGCCTCTGGTGGAGCTGTCTTTTATGCCGGCGCTTTTTGCCCGCAATAAAAAGCAGCTTGGCTTCAGCTATAAAGCCAGTATTTCGCCGCCGAAGGATTATGGGGAGTGGGAGGGCTTTGTCAAAAAATTTATCCGTTTTCTCCTTGACCGTTACGGAAAAGAAGAGGTAGAACAGTGGTACTTTGAGGTATGGAATGAGCCAAATATCGGAACATTTTTCAGCGGCACCCAGGAGGATTATTTTAAGCTTTACGCACACACTGCCAGAGCGATCAAATCAGTGGACCGGACGCTTCGTGTGGGAGGACCTGCCACGGCGACTAATTCCTGGGTAAAGGAACTGGTGGATTACTGCCGGACGCACAGGGTTCCTATAGATTTTTGTTCCACGCATCAGTATATGGGCGAGCCGCTGGGACATGACGCCGGCATGATGAAGGGGCTGGTGAAAGCGGTATGCGGCGGCATGAAGAAGATAAGAAAGCATCCCGGCGGGAGCATCAACGAGGGAATCCGGCTGATGTTTGAGGATTCCTCTGAAACGAGAGATTTTCCGGAAACCTTATTTTCCGATAATGTGAAAGCGGTCAAAGAGCAGGCGGGAGGGCTGCCGCTGTTTTATACGGAATGGAATGCCGCCTCCTGCTGCGGGGCGCCCCATAATGATACGAGGAAGCTGGCGGCCAATGCGGTGAAAAATATTCTGGATGTGGAGGGACATCTGCAGGGAAGCTCGATCTGGTGCTTTTCTGATATTTTTGAGGAATCCTTTCTGTTTCCGCAGGAATTTTCGGGGAATTTCGGATTGCTGACCATTCACGGCATCCGGAAGCCGGTGTATCATGCCTTTGCGCTTCTGCGCCAGGTGGGAGATACACGCATTGAAGTACAGGCGGAAAAAAATGAGATTGAGCTGGGCGCTTTTGAAAATGAGGAAGGGCTGCAGCTTTTGCTGTACCGTCTCGACCTGAAGTGCCGCAGGCTGCCGGTCAAAACTGCGGAAATAGAAATTCTGTGCGATGCGCCGAAGCGGGTGACGGTACAGAAAATTGATGAAGACCACGGAAATCCCCTGAAGCTTTGGCAGGAAATGGGAAGTCCGATGGACATGAAACCGGCGGATGCCGCCAGAATCGATGAAGCCGCCTCTCTGGCGGAGGAGGAGCAGCCCTATACTTATAAAGACGGCAGACTGCATATGGCGGCTGTACTGGGAGTCAATGATGTACATCTGATCAAAATATATCGCTGAAAAAGGAGTCTGTAATAATTATGAAACGACAAACGTTTAATGATAACTGGATATTCTGGAAAGAAGGAAGCACGAAGAAGCAGACCGTTACGCTGCCCCATGACGCCATGATTCATGAGGAGAGGCGGCCGGATGTGCCGGGAGGCGGCGCTCACGGATACTTTCCGGGAGGAAAATATGTGTATGAGAAGCGTTTCACAGCTCCGGACGAGTGGCGGGAGAAGACAGTTTCCATTGAATTTGAAGGGGTATACCGTAACAGCAAGGTATTCATTAATGGAAGAGAAGCTGGCGGCAGACCGTATGGATATGTGCCCTTTGTCATCTGCATGGATGCATTTCTCGTATACGGCGGGGAAAACGTCATTACGGTAACGGTGGATAATTCAGAGCTTCCCAACAGCCGCTGGTACACCGGAAGCGGTATCTACCGCCCGGTTTCGCTGCTGATTTCGCCCAAAGAGCATATTGCGTATCAGGGCGTGCGCATCACGACGCTGTCCTTTGCGCCTGCCCGTATCCGGGTGGAGACGGACGCCAGTGCTTCCGATGAAGTAAAAATCCTGGTGGAGATTCTGGAGCAGGGGCGGGTGATTGCATCCGGAAGCGGCCGGAATGCAGAGCTTGCTATACCGGATGCAAAGCTCTGGTCGGATGAGACGCCTTACCTCTATGAGTGCAGGGTGTCCCTGAAAAAACAGGACAAAGTATGCGATACGGTAACGGAAAAATTCGGCATCCGTCTGATAACGTGGAGCAGCGGGGGACTGCTGGTAAACGGGAAGCAGACGCTGCTTCGGGGAGGGTGCATCCATCACGATAACGGTATCCTCGGAGCGGCATGCTGGACGAAAAGTGAGGAGCGCAGAGTCCGGATCATGAAGGAACACGGATTTAATGCGCTCCGCTCTGCCCACAATCCTGCTTCGAAAGCCATGCTGGAGGCATGTGACCGGTACGGGATGTATCTGATGGATGAGACCTTTGACATGTGGTACGTGAGAAAGAGCAAATACGATTACGGCAGGGACTTTAAAGAATGGTGGCAGGCGGATACGAAAGCCATGATCGATCGGGATTATAACCACCCTTCCGTTATCATGTATTCCATTGGAAACGAAGTCTCCGAACCGGGAAAGCCGGAGGGAGTAAAGCTGGGAAAAGAAATGATTTCTTTCGTGAAAAGCCTGGATGCTTCCCGTGCAGTCACCGGCGGCATGAATCTGATGATTATGGGGAATTATGCCAAAGGAAAAGGCCAGTATGATAACGTGGATAAGGAAGAGAAGAAAAAAGCTGCAAATGACAGCAAAGAGCCGAAAAACGCCAGCCTGATTTTTAACATGATGGCGACCGTGGTAGGACCGGGGATGAATAAAGCGGGAAATTCGAAAAAGGTGGATATGGTCACCACACCGATACTGGATGCGCTGGATATTGCCGGATATAATTACGCTTCCGGCCGCTATCCGCTGGAGGGAAAGCTGCATCCTGGGCGGGTGATCGTTGGCAGCGAGACCTTCCCGTATGAAATCTATAAAAACTGGGAGCAGGTAAAAAAATATCCCTATCTGGTGGGAGATTTTATGTGGACAGCCTGGGATTATCTGGGAGAGGCCGGGCTGGGAGCGTGGAGCTATACGGGGGGAATGCCTTTTAACCGTCCGTATCCGTGGCTTCTGGGCGGCACGGGCGTGATCGATATTCTGGGAAATCCGGACGCCTCCTGCAGGTATGCGGAAACGGTCTGGGAGCGCGCGGATAAGCCGGTCATCGCGGTCCGGCCGGTGAACCATCCGGGTGTGCGCGTTTCAAAATCCGTATGGCGCGGCACCAATGCGATTGAAAGCTGGTCATGGAGAGGCTGCGACGGAAATAAGGCGCAGGTGGAGATCTATGCCGGGGCAGCCGGTGTGGAACTGTTTTTGAATGGGAAATCACTGGGAAAGAAGCGGCTGAAGGAATGCAAAGCCGTGTATAAGACAAGATACGCAGAGGGCACCCTGCGGGCGGTCGCTTATGATGCAGACGGGGCGGTCCTTGGGGAGAGCACGCTGTCTTCGGCAAAGGGGAAATTCCGTATCACTCTGAAGCCGGAGGAGGCGGTCATACAGGCAGGAGACATTGTATATGTTCCGGTGGAGATTACCGGAGAAAACGGCATCGTAGAATCGAATGCGGATGAAAAGCTCTCGGTCAGTGTGGAAGGCGGCACGCTGCTTGCCTTCGGAAGCGCCGATCCCTGCACACAGGAGCGGTATGATGCCGGCAGCTTTACTGCCTATCAGGGCAGAGCGCTGGCAGTGGTCTATGCACCGCAGCCGGGGAAGATAAAGATATCCGTATCGGGGGAGAAGCTGGGCACAGAAAGCGTTGCCGTCACAGCGGTGTGACGAAGCACTTGTTCTCAAATAATTACAGGAAGGAAGAGAGAGGCTATGAGAGCAATCCGTCTGCAGACAGAATATCTGACAAGGCCCCTGGGGCTTGGCATTACGAAACCGCGGTTTTACTGGAATTGTGAGGGCGGCGCAGTACAGACTGCCTATCAGATCATTGCCAGGAGAAACGGTGAGAAGGTGTGGGACAGCGGGAAGGTGGCATCGGCTTCCATGACGCATATCTGTTATGGGGGAAAACCACTGCAGAGCCGGGATCGCATCGACTGGCAGGTGCGCCTCTGGGATGAAAACGATCATCCCGGCGAATGGTCGGGAAGCTGGTTTGAAATTGGGCTTCTAAAGAAGGCAGACTGGTCGGCGAAATGGATGACCGGCGATTACCGTCCGGGAAAAAATGTCCGTTATCCGGTGGATTGTTTTCAGAAAACGTTTCCGGTGAAGGGGACGGTTGCCCGTGCGCGACTGTATATCACAGCCTGCGGCCTTTATGAGGCAAGGCTGAACGGCAGGCGTGTGGGGAGATACTGTCTGGCTCCCGGATGCACGGATTACCGCAAACGCCTGCAGTACCAGACGTATGATGTGGCGGATTTCCTCGCGGCTTATAACACATTGGAGATACAGCTGGCAGACGGCTGGTACCGGGGAAGCGTCGGCTGCTACGGTATGACGAATGTTTTCGGAAGGGAAAGCAGAATTTTCTGTCAGATGGAGATTACTTATGCGGACGGCAGCCGCAATACCATCATCAGCGACGATGGCTGGAGCTGGAGCAACGACGGACCATACCGTTTTGCGGACCTGAAGGATGGGGAAATCTATGATGCCAGGCGGAAACCTTCTTACCGCGGGAGAGCGAGACTGACCAAAGCGCCGGAGGACATGATTCTGGCTGCGGCGGATAATGTCTGCCCGACGGAACAGGAGCATTTTCCGGCGAAACTTATTATAACGCCGGCGGGGAAAAAGGTTCTGGACTTTGGGCAGAATCTTGCGGGCTTTTTATCTTTTACCGTGCATGGAGAAAAAGGGCAGCAGATAAAATTGCGTCTGGGAGAAATGCTTGATGAAAAGGGAGAATTTACGCAGAAAAATATACAGTCTGTAAAACCGGTCCGGGAAGTGGGAAAGCTGGGAGAGGTATTCCTCGCTGTCGGCATGGGCGGAAAGCTTCCAGGGGAAAAACAGATGACACCAAAGCAGGAGATCCTGTTCACCTGTTCCGGCGGCATCGACCATTATAAGACAGCCTTTGCCGTGTCTGGCTTCCGGTATGCGCTGATTGAGACAGAAATAGAGGTTGACCCGCAAGCGTTTGAAGCAATCGCCGTTTATTCAGACATGGAGCAGACAGGCAGCTTCCGGTGCTCCAACGGGAAGGTAAATCAATTATTTCACAATACGCTCTGGAGCATGAAGGGAAACTTTCTGGATGTTCCTACCGACTGTCCGACAAGAGAGCGGCTTGGATGGACAGGGGACGCCCAGATTTTCTTTGAAACAGGCGCTTATCTGATGAATACAGCGCCGTTTTTCCGCAAATGGCTGCGCGATATGAAGGATGGACAGAAAAAGGACGGAAGCTTAAGTGCGGTCGTTCCTTATAACGGACTTTCTCTCATGTATGATAATACCGGCGCCAGTGTGGGCTGGGCCGATGCGGTCGTACTGGTGCCGTACCGCTACTGGAAACGGTATGGCGACCGGAGAATCCTGCGTGAGAATTATCAGACGATGCGTAAGCTTGCCATGTTTATGATACAAAATACCGGCCACAAAAATAAAAAAGCAGCCAGAACGAATCCCTACAACAAGTATGTTTATGAAAAGGGATTCCATCTGGGGGAGTGGCTGGAGCCGGAGGAGTTTCAGGAGAAAATTACCGCCGGGCACCGTGCGCTGCATACCGAGGAAGCTACCGCATATCTGCACTATACGATGTCATGTATGGCGGAAATTGCCGGAGAGCTGCAGCAGCAGGAGGATGAAAAGCTGTTTGCGGAATATGCGGATGGGGCAGTAAAAGCGTATGATTATCTGTTCCTGAAAAGCGGCACGATCGATACGGACCGTCAGGCAAAGCTGGTGCGGCCGCTGGCGCTGGGCCTGCTGTCCGGTGCGAAAAAATCCAATGTGGAAAAGCGCCTGAAGCAGGCGGTGGAGAAGGGGGCGTATTGCGTCGGAACGGGATTTCTCTCCACGCCCTTCATCCTTCCTGTTTTAACAGAGGCAGGCTATACGGAAACGGCATATAAAATGCTGGAAAACGAACGGGCGCCCGGCTGGCTGGCGGAAATTAATGCGGGGGCTACGACGATCTGGGAGGACTGGGAAGGCAGGGTCAGCCGGAATCATTATTCACCCGGCGCAGTGTGTCAGTGGCTCTTTGAAACGGTGGCAGGCATCCGGCCGGATGGTGAGAACCATTTTAAAATAGCGCCTGTGCCGGGAGGCACGCTGACTTACGCGGAGGCAGGCTATCAGAGCATCTATGGAAAGATAGAAAGCAGATGGACAAGGACAGAGGATGGCGTGCGCTATACCATAATAGTACCGGCAAATACCACTGCCGAAGTGATATTTCCGGACGGGGATCGCTGCGTGATAGCGGCAGGCTGCCATGAGTTCGAACGTAAGCAGCCAGGCGGAATGCGAATGTCCTCTTTCCTGTAAGCCGCGCAGCAACCTGCGTTCATGAGCATGCAGCAGAGAGGAAAATGTCCATATTTTACAGGAGGTGGAAACGATGAAAACTTATGACTGTATTCGTCCGGGCAGAGTATGGCTGGATACTGCTGGAAAACCGATTCAGGCGCATGGCTTTTCTGTGTTTTATAACGAAGAAAAAAAGCTGTATTATTGGTATGGAGAAAATAAGGAACGGACGAAAAAGGGCGGAACGATCTGGCACTGGGGCGTGCGGCTGTATACTTCTTTGGATTTGTATAACTGGACGGACAGGGGCCTGATTATTCCGCCGGAACCGGAGGATCTGAGCAGTCCTCTGCATCCCACTTACTGTATGGACCGTCCGCATATCCTTTACTGTAAAAGCACGGGGAAGTACGTGGCATGGCTGAAGATCATGGCAGGCGGAGAACATGCGGATTGTCAGTTTATGTCTGTATTGCAGGCGGATGAATTTGAGGGACCCTATACGTTCGTGCATAAAATTTATAAACCGCTGCAGATGGACACCGGTGATTTTGCTCTCCATGTGGATAAGGAAACCGGGCGGGGATATATTTTCTTTGAGCGCCCGCATTTCCAGCTGATCTGCGCCAGTCTGACGGAGGATTTTACCGGTGTGACCGGCGAATATTCTGTACACTATGACGGCCTGCTCCCGCCTTATACGCGGGAGGCTCCGGTATTTTTTGAGCGGAATGGGAAAAAGTATTTATTTACCTCCGGTACCAGCGGCTATTTCCCCAATGCGAGCAGGGTGTGTGTATTTGACGATTATCACGGGGAATATAAAGACCTGGGCGATCCATGCATCGGCGATAAGAGCCACGCCACCTTTAACAGCCAGATTACCAGTGTGCTGAAGATACCGGGAAAAGAGCTGTATGTGGCGTGCGCGGACAGGTGGAAACCGGGATGGCTGGTTCCGAAAATGTCAAAGCAGATCATATCCGGCATGGAGCGTCATTTTAAGGACTACAGGCCGGATGGAAGCCCAAGGGCGGCGCAGCCGCTGCCGGAAGTGGAAACACGGCATAAGGATAACACCTGGAAATCAAGGTATGTATGGCTGCCGGTAGAATGGCAGGGGGAGAAGCCGGTGATCCGCTGGCATGAGAAATGGCGGTTATAAAAATGGCTGCCCGCACAGGAATATTTCTGTTCTTGCACGGGCGGCTTTTGTGTTGCCGTGCCTCCGAAGGAAGCTACCGATGGCAGATCCTGCAGGTAATGAATTTTTAAAATTTTTTATATTGAAGCTACGCAAGAAAGAGAATAAAATTAAATTGATCTGTCATGAAGAAATTGACTTTGTCGGATGAGTAACAGAGAAAGAATCATAAGGAGACACCCATGAACCGTATTTTAATTGCAGATGACGAACCGGATATTGTGGAGATGCTGCGGTGCTTTTTTGAGCGCCGCGGCTATTTTGTGCTGACGGCGACGGACGGTGCGCAGGCGCTGAGGAAGGCAGAGCAGCAGCCGGACATTATCCTGCTGGATATCAATATGCCTGAGCTGGACGGCATGGAGGTATGCAGGCGCATCCGGGGCTTTGTGTCCTGTCCGATCCTGTTTCTGACAGCGCGCATTGAGGATAGTGACAAGGTGCAGGGCTTTGCAGTGGGCGGCGACGACTATATTATCAAGCCGTTTTCCCTGGCGGAGCTGGAGGCGCGGGTTGCTGCGCATCTGCGGCGGGAGATGCGCCGGATAAGCGGCGCGAGTGTCCGGTTTGGCAGGGAGCTGTCGATTGATTATTCACAGCGGCAGGTTTTTGTAAATGGGAAAGCGCTCTCCTTTCCGAAAAAAGAATTTGCGATCATCGAGCTTCTTTCTGTAAATGCGGGACAGGTGTTCGACAAAGAGCGGATTTATGAGAAGGTATGGGGATATGACGGGGAGGGCGACAGCGGCGTGGTTGCCGAGCACATCCGCCGTATCCGTGCGCGGCTGTCTGCAGTTTCGGAAAAAACCTACATCGAAACGGTCTGGGGGTGCGGTTACAAATGGGTAAGCTAAAGTCAGTTTTTCAGAACATGTCTCTGCGAAAAAGCCTTGCCTGCTACATAGCCGTGTTTGCGCTGCTTGCGGTTTTCCTTGTCGGAATTACCGAATCTGTCTGTCAGAGCGGGATTGACGCGATTTATGCGAAATACCCGGATGAGCGGGAGCGTTATTATCTGGTTAATGAGGATGGACAGCGGCTTGGAGACGGGAGCACATATGTTTATAAAACGCCCCGGGCGCTTCCGCAGGAGGCAGACCGGATGCTGGATATTCTGGAGAACCTTCCGATGCTGCTAACGCCGGTGTACTCAGCGATATGCGTGCTGGCGGCGGCAATGCTCTTTTACCGCAGAAAATTAAAGCGTCCGCTGGCGCTGCTCACGGAGGCGTCGGAGAAAATATCACAAAATGATCTGGATTTTTCTGTGAAATATGACAGCGCGGATGAGATGGGCAGGCTTTGCGGTTCCTTCGAGCTGATGCGTGCTGCGCTGGAGAAAAATCAAAAGGAAATGTGGCGGGCGATGGAGGAGCGCAAACGGTTGAATGCGGCATTTGCACATGATCTGCGCACGCCGCTGACTGTTCTGCGCGGCTGCAATGAGATGCTTCAGCTCACGGGAAATGAGCAGGAACGGCACACGGCGGACATGATGCAGAAGCATATAAGGAGACTTGAGAATTATGCCGGAAGCATGAGCAGCGTCCAGCGGCTGGAGGACCGCGCGCCGGATTATCGCATATTGCGGCTGAAGAAATTTCTGGAAACGATGGAACAAAGCGCCGGGGTGCTCTGTGCGCAGTATGACAGGGAGCTGCATTTTGATGATCAGACAGTGTCCGCGGAGCTTTGTATGGATGAGGATATTCTGCAGCAGGTATTTGAAAATCTGCTCTCGAACGCGGTGCGCTATGCGCAGACTTATGTTGCGGTACAGGTACAGGAAAGGGAGGACGGATTACTGCTCACGGTCGCGGACGACGGCGGTGGTTTTTCGGAAAAGGGACTGAAAAACGCCGCGGAGCCTTATTACCGTGAACAGAAAAACAGGACCGCGGCAGAAAGCGACGGTGCAGATCATTTCGGGCTTGGACTTTATATTTGCAGAGTGCTTTGCCGGCAGCATGGCGGCTGGCTGGAAATCACAAACAGAAATCCCGGCGCGAAGGTAACGGCATTTTTTCAGAAAAAAACGGAAAGTTGATAAAAAGTAGAAATTTATGATTTAAACTCTCTCCATGACACGGGGAGAGTTTTTTTGCGGAAAACAGAGCGTGAAAAAGCAGTGCTTCAAATTTGAAGGACAGTTCCCCGTGATTTTCAGACATTGTAGGAGGAGAAATATGCAGTTACAGACAAGGAATCTCACAAAGCAATACGGCGATAAGACGGCGGTGAATCACTTAAATCTGATCCTGACTAACGGAATTTATGGTTTACTGGGCGCAAATGGCGCCGGAAAGACCACGTTTATGAGGCTGCTGTGCGGATTGCAGAAACCGACAGAGGGAGAGATCCGGTTAGATGGAAAGCCGGTTTCGCAAATGGGAGCCGCTTATACAGGGCTGCTTGGCTATTTGCCGCAGCAGTTTCCCTATTATCCGGACTTTACAGCGGAGGATTTTCTGCTTTATATGGCGGCGGTAAAGGGGCTGAATCAAAACGAGGCGCGGAAAAAAAGCCGGGAGCTTCTGACGGCAGTGGGGCTTGAAAAAAGAGGAAAAGAAAAGATCCGGCGGTTTTCCGGCGGCATGAAGCAGCGGCTCGGAATTGCGCAGGCCTTGCTGAACGATCCCAAAATCCTGATTTTTGATGAGCCGACGGCGGGGCTTGATCCGAAGGAGCGCATACGCTTCCGAAATCTGCTGCATTCTTTTGCAGAAAACAAGATCGTGCTGCTGTCCACACATATTGTATCTGATGTGGAGAGTACGGCGGACACCATTTTGATAATGAAGAACGGGAAAATCGTTTATACCGGGCGGACGGAAATGATGACGGACGACCTGGAAAAATTGTATTTATATTATTTTGGGGAGGAGGAAGAGTCATGAGACAATTAATCTGGTTTGAGCTGAAAAAAATTTTTTCGAGGAAGATTATTCTGGCGGCGCTGGTTGTGCTGGCGGGCTTAAATATCATCAGCTTTGTGGGGGAATTTCCGGCAGAGGAAACGGCATACGAACAGGAAATCGCCAGGAAATATGAGGGGGTGCTGGACGATGAAAAGGTGCAGCAGATGCTTAGGGATTTTCTGCCCTCACAGGAGCAGATCAATATGTGGAAGGGCGTACATGTGATGTATATCGGGCAAAATTCCATCCAGACAGCGGTTCATGCATACTTCGCAAAGGAGGACGGAACCTGGAACGGAAAAACAGTACGTGATGTTTTTGGTGACCAGGAAATCCGGGTGGGCTACAACAGCGGCTGGCTGGATTTTTCCAGACTGCTTGCGAAAATGATGCTGGGAGCAGCAATCTTCTGCGTATTGATGGTAAGTCCGGTATTTGCCGGGGAATACGCCGGGATGGAGCAGCTTCTGCTGGCGGCGCGGTTTGGAAAAACAAAATGTGTGATGGCGAAAATAACGGCCGCATTCCTTGCGTCCCTGGCAGTAGTCCTCGCGGTGCTTACCGGAAATTTTACCGGCGCCTTTCTGGCGATGGGAACGGAGGGTCTGCAGGCAAGCACCCGGTTCTGCGGAGTTTATTACCAGGAATGGATGCCGTTTCCGATAAGCTGCCGGGAAATGCTTATCTGGCAGACGATCCTTGCTGTCAGCGGCATTCTTATGCTCACGGGCATCACACTTGCCGTCTCCGCCGCGGCAAAAAATCAGACCACCTCGCTGATCGCCGCAGCGTTCCTCTTTGCGTTTCCGCTGTTTATAACTATGCCGGAAAGCGCTCCGCTCTTTAAAATCTTCGGTCTGCTTCCGGCATATCAGCTCCAGTTCGCTTTGCTCATGGGGATCGGGCAGATGGGAGACCTTTTCTACGCGGCCCTTGGCGTTCCCGCGGCGGCAGCAGCGGCGGTGGGCGGAAGCCTTCTGGCGGGGCGTATATGGAGAAAGCGAGAGGTGAGCTAAAGGGGAAAAGGGCTTGCGCTTTTACCCCTGTCTGATCTCAAAAATTTCATTGTAGAAATGTTGGTTCTATGGTATACTCTGACTAAGAAACTTTGATCTGCATAGACTATTATGGAACAGAATGGATGGAGTGATGGCATGGAATTGACAAAGAGCAGACAGACAGAGAGACTGCATGAAAACGAATCTTTCTTGCGTATGCTGGACAGAGGAATTGACGATATGGAAGCTGGCAGAGAATTACCTTTGGAGGATGCTTTCAAAAAAATTACAGAATTGAGAGACGCCAGAAGAAATGCAAGAATGTGAAGTGATCCTGACCTGGGAAGCAATTTATGATGTGACTGATATTGCAGACTATATCGAGGCTGAGTTTGGACAGAACCGGGCTGACCGTTTCCAGGAGGATATAAAAAAGGAAATGAAAAAGCTTGGTTACATAGGCGGCGGATTTCCTAAAACGAGAATCCTGTATCGGAATTATACTATTCATAAAAAGCCATTCCCGCCATCAATTATTTTTTACATTCTCATGGAAGAAAAAAAGGAAGTTTATATTCTAAGGGTATTGCGGGAGGAACGCAACTGGCAGAATATATTGAAAAAGACAAAGAGTTATACTTATCCAACATAACTTTTATGCAGGAAGGCAGTAAAAAAGCAATCATTACAACGGTTTAAATTTCAGGCGGCAGAGGTTTCTGCCGTCTCTTTACGTTTGGCAAATCGGGGTTGTTTTTTTATTCCTGCTACGGTATGATGAAAGTAGTTTTATACGAGGGTGCGATTTCAAAGACGCAAAAGGGGAAGAGAAAGTGATTAAAATACTGATTGTGGAGGATGAGGAAGCCATTGCGAACCTCATACGGATGAATCTGGTAAAAGCGGGCTACCAGTGTGAGCTGGCTTTTGACGGGGAGGAGGCGGCGGATAAGATTGCCCAGAAGAGCTATGACCTGATTCTGCTGGATATCATGCTGCCGAAGCTAAACGGTTATGAGGTGCTGGAGTATGCAAAATCGGTGGATATTCCGGTGATTTTTCTGACGGCGATGGGCGAGACGCAGCAGAAGGTAAAGGGTCTGCGGCTGGGCGCGGAGGATTATATCGCAAAGCCCTTTGAGATTGCGGAGCTGCTGGCGCGCGTGGAGACGGTACTGCGCCGCTATAAGAAAACGGAGCAGCGGATAAAGCTGTTTGACATTGAAATTGATACGCAGTCGCGCAGGGTGGAGCGCGGCGGCAGGGAAGTGGATCTTACCATCAAGGAATACGAGCTGCTGCTTTTATTTCTGCGCAACAAAAACCGTGCGCTGTACCGGGAAACCATTTATGAGAGCGTATGGGGCGGCGAATACAGCGGGGCGGGCAGAACCGTCGACCTGCATGTGCAGCGCTTAAAGAAAAAACTCGGTCTGGAGGAACACATCACCGCTATTTATAAGGTAGGCTACCGGCTGGAGGTGTAATTCCGGGCGGAAGATAACAGGAGGACCAATGAAATTATCCTGGAAACTATTTTTTTTGACAACACCGATTTTTATCCTGTTTCTCACTCTGACAGGCTCCTGGGTAATCCAGGACAGCTTTCAGAGGAGCCTGCAGCAGGAAATCGGGCGCTGCCTGGCGGAAAACCAGCTTTTCCAGAATTCCTATGAGCTTACCCGGCACAATCTTTCCAAGAAGCAGCTTGCCAAGGTGTCGGTGGACTGGCTGGTGGAGAGCTTCTACCAGCATGACGGAAAAAAGGGTACGAATACGCGGATTTACGACGAAAGCGGCAGCGTTCTGTATCAGGATACCGGTATGCAGGTGGAGCACAGCATCCGGGAGAGCCTGACACCGGAAAACAATACCGGCTATGAGCTGGTAAAGTGGCACGACAAAATGTATCTTGTCGTCATGAGCGCCACCAGCTTTTCGCAGTATATAGAGACGACGGCGGACATTTCCGAGCTGTTTACCAGTCGGTCGGAAATGTATGCAAGATACCAGACGGCGATGCTGTTCGTCTGCCTGACGGCGGGCGGGCTGATTCTGCTTGTCATTTTCGCCGTTATGAAGAATGTGAAAAAGCTTTCCACGGCGGTGCGCAGCTTTGCCGGCGGACAGTATGGCGTGCGCGCGCAGGTGAAGAGCCATGATGAAATCGGCGCGCTGGCGGCGGACTTCAACTGGATGGCGGATGCCATGAGCGTTCAGATGGAGAAGCTGCAGAGCGAGGTGGAGAGACAGGAGGAGTTTACCTCCGCGTTTGCGCATGAGCTGAAAACGCCGCTCACTTCCATCATCGGCTATGCGGACACGCTGCGGCAGATGGAGCTCTCCAGGGAAGAGACGGATATGTGCGCCAATTATATTTACCACCAGGGAAAGCGTCTGCAGTCGCTTTCCTACAAGCTGCTGGAGCTGATGATGGCGGGCAGGCAGGATTTTCAGCAGAAGGAAATCCCGGTGCAGGAATTCCTGCAGGAGGTAGGCGCGGCGGTGGCTCCGGCGCTGGAGGAAAAGGGGATTTTACTGGAAATCCAGGCGCAGAAGGGCGTTATTTACGGCGACCGGGATCTGCTCTCCACGGTATTTATCAATTTTATCGATAATGCCCGCAAGGCGTCTGAGAGCGGACAGCATATCTGGGTGAAGGGCTTTGTAAACGGTGCCGGCTATATCATCACAGTGGAGGATGAAGGGCGCGGAATACCGCAGGAATCGCTGAGCCGTATTACGGAAGCGTTTTATATGGCGGATAAATCGCGTGCGCGCAAGGAAGGCGGAGCCGGTCTGGGGCTGGCGCTCTGCCGGAAAATCCTGGAGGTTCACAGGGCGCTCTGGAAAATAGAGAGCGAGCAGGGCAGGGGAACCAAAATCACGGTCTGCCTGAGAAACACGCAGATGAAATGGCAGGAGCAGAGAAGGCGCAGGAGGAAAGATGTCGGATAAAAAGAAAATAAAAACGATTCTGCTGTATGCGGCGGGAGTTCTTGTTCTGGCTCTGTGCATAGCGGCGGGCTGGTTTCTGCCGGAAGCCTACGGCAACTGGCAGGATAGCCGGCTGATCGGGCAGGTGCAGCTCTCAGACCGCGCGGAGATTGATTTCCTGGACGGGGCTGAGCTGGACCAGATTTCCAGATGGCAGGAGCTGGAGGCGTGCACCGACTTTTTCTGGGAAAATGGCGAGGGATGGTACTATACCGTTACGTCGGAATGGGATGAGTATATTCAGGCATGTGAGGAAGAAGCAAAAATCTGGTGTGAGAACGGACTGCTTCCATTGGAGGAGGAACAGCTTGACTTAGCAAAAAGGGTAGTATATCTGATAGAATGCAGGACGCTCATTGCGGGAGAAAACGAGATTCCGGTGGCAATCTTCTCCTTCTCGCTGGATGATGATTTATTTGTGGGTAATAGTGAAAACGGATGCGTCACGATGGTTCTGGATGCCGAAACGAAAAAAGCGTACTACATGTCGGCGGTCGGGAACGGGGTGCGGGAGTATATGGCAAAGCAGCTTGGCTATTCCTCCCTGGATGATCTGCAGAGAAATCTGGTGAAGAATGGCTCGCGGGAATTTGAGGTAAGCCCGGATATCTCCGGAATGGATTTTGCCGCTGTCTGCGGCGCGGACCGTGCGGTAGTGACCTCTTCTCCGGGGTATCTGGAGCTGGAGGCGGATATTGTATACGATTCCTTCCGGACAGTAGCACAGCGCCGCCTGATTGAAGGGGAGAATTACCAGTCCTTCAAAGAATATCCGGATTCGGTCGCAGGCTACGGACTTGCCGTGATGTTCGGACCGACAGAGAGTCCCGGCGTATTTATGGAATGTCTGTACAAGGAGGATACAGACGGGAGCTACTGGCAGAGTATCGATGGATTGATTGATACAGAGCTGTTCTGCGATGTACTGTATACAGACGGATATTATAACGGAAGTGAAAACTGGTAGAAAAATAAAAAAAGATACAACTCTGATACAGTTTTGAAGAAATTCTGATGCATGCCGGAGTTATCCTTTCTGCAGAAATGAAACAGAAAAGGAGTGGCGGGCATGATTACAACGCATGATGTGGAGCGGATTTTGAGGGAGCAGGGGCTTCTCTGCCGTGCGGATAAAAATGAAGAGGCGGCGCCGGTTACGTGGGTTACGTGTGATTCCAGAGAAGTAATTCCCGGCACGCTCTTTATCTGCAAAGGGGCGGAGTTTCTGCCGGAATACCTGCTGGAGGCTGTGGCGTATGGCTGCATTGCCTATATGAGCGAGGAACGCTGGGGAACGCCGAAAACAGTCAGAGGCTTTGTGGTAAAGGATATTCGGCGCGCGATGGCGGTGGTGTCGGCGGCATTTTTTGAATATGAGCCGGAGGCGCTGAAGCTCACAGGAATCACCGGAACCAAGGGAAAGACGACGACGGCGTGGTATCTGCGGGCGATGCTGGATGAATGGCAGCAGGAAAAGGGCAAAAAGAAAACGGGGCTTATTTCCAGTGTGGAAAACTTTGACGGCAGCAGCCGGTCAGACGCGGTGATGACGACGCCGGAGGCGCCGGTGCTTTATGAGCTGATTGCGCGGGTGAGGGTGGCAGGAAGCGAATACATGACGATTGAGACCTCCAGCCAGGCGCTGAAGTATCACCGGGTGGACGGGCTGCATTTCCAGGTGGGGATTTTTCTGAATATATCGGAGGATCATATCAGTCCGGGCGAGCACCGGGATTTTGAAGATTATTTCCAGTCGAAGCTGTCTCTGCTCAGACAGTGCGGCACGGCGTGCGTGAACCTGGACAGCGATTATGCGCAGCAGATTCTGAAAGAAGCGCAGAAGGCGCAGCGCGTGGTGACGTTTGGGCAGCATCATGAGGCGCAGCTCCGCTACCGGATTCTGCCGGAAAAGGATGGAAAGCAGACCTTTGAAGTCACCTGTCCGCAGTTTACGGAGCAGTTTTCGCTGAAAATGAGGGGGAGCTTTAATATAGAAAACGCTGTGGCTGCGATTGCCGCCGCACAGGTGTATGGTGTACCGGTACACTGTATGCAAAAAGCGCTGGCGGAAACGACTGTTCCGGGAAGGATGGAGGTCTTTGAAAGCGGGGATAAGAAGGTCTGTGCGATTGTGGATTATGCGCACAATCAGCTCAGCTTCCAGAAGCTGTTCCAGACGGTGTTCCAGGAATACCGGAGCTTTCACCGGATTATCACGGTGTTTGGCTGTCCGGGCGGCAAGGCGCTCAACCGCCGCAGGGAGCTCGGTGTGCTGGCGGGGATGTTCTCGGATTATGTTTATGTGACATCGGACGACCCCGGCATGGAGGATGAGAGCAGGATCGCCGACGAGGTGGGCAGCTATGTGGAAATGGCAGGGGGAGCCTGCGACTGCATAGCGGACCGCAGAATCGCCATCCGCAGCGCGCTGGAGAAAGCCGGTTCCGGAACGGAAAAAACGCTGGTTCTCGTTCTGGGAAGAGGCAGCGAAAAATTCCAGAGAATCGGACGGCGGCTCTATGCCTATCCCACCGACGCCAACATTGTGCGGGAGCTGATGGCGGCGCACTGAGCAGACAAGTAACAATGTCAAACCACCAGTTGAACTGGTGGTTGCTGACTTGAATTGTGACATATAGAATTCTCCTTTCCATGAAAAAAGCAGCAAACCCTATAGATTTACTGCTCATGTGAATCTTTATTCTGTTATAAATGGCTGTCTGTGTCTCTTGCACCATACATCAAGCGGCGTACTTCCATTACATCATCAATCACCACATAATAAACCACATAGTTTCTTACATAGATTCGATAGTATGGATAGTCACGTTTTTTAGCAGAATGATACGGCTCAAAAGCAACAGGATTGTTCAGTCTTTCCAAAATAGCGGCTTCAACATCATCAATCAATCGTAATGCGGCGTCCTCATTTTTTAAAACATTGGTAATGTAATTCGCTGTGCTGATCAAATCCTGTTCAAACAGTGGTAAATACCTGAGCTGATAGGATTTATTTTCCATGCACCGAACTCCTTACATTACTGAAAACTGTTTCGTGGGAGAGCCTTTCTTCTGTCATTGCCGCCTGTCTGTCAGCTTCATCTAGTTTCATCTCGATACTGTCAGTCAGGCTTGCATATTCTTCCAGACTTAATACGACCATTGCTCCGTATCCATTTTTGGTGAGATATACAGGTTTTCCACTGTTTACAATGGCCTCAATTTCTGGGAATTTATTTCTAAGGTCAGAAACAGGTCTAATTTGTATCATGTTTATACACTCCTTTCACATTGCTTATTATATCTTAACTTTATCAGAATATTATCACAAAAGCAATGCTTTTTCATGTTTTCTCATTTTCTATCCTTGTTTCTTATGCTCTGGATTGTTGGGAGCGTGGTTATTTCCAGCTGGCTGACCGTTCTTATTTTTAAGTTTTTGATAAATTTTTACTTGAAAAATTCTGCCTTGATTTCCTCCACAGGCATGTCACATCCTGTCCAGAGGCGAAATGCTTCCGCGCCCTGGTAGAGTAACATATACAATCCGTTGCATGTGCGGCAGCCGCGGCTCTGGGCGTCTTCCATCAATTTTGTCCGGCGCGGATTATAAATGACATCGGAGACAATCAGCTCCTCATGGAGCATTGTGACGTCCGGAACCGGGCTGACACCGGTATCCGGCGCCATGCCGACGGGCGTCGCGTTGGTGAGAAGATAGCTGTCAGCCAGTTCTTTTTTTAACATATTGCTGTCGGCAATATCAAACAGGGAAACGCGGCAGCCGGTGCGGTCATTTAGGGTATCCGCAAGCTTCTGCGCGCGCTGCCAGGAACGTCCCCTGCGGTTAAAGAGCGAAAGCTGTGAAACTCCGTCGAGAGCAGCCTGCACGGCAATCGCCGTGGCTGCGCCGCCGCCGCCCAGGAGCACCATTTTTTTCCCAATAACATCTACCGAAGCCTCCCGGAGTGCCGCCATATAGCCGATGCCGTCGGTATTGTGCCCGGTCAGAACGCCGTCCTCAATGACGACCGTATTGACAGCGCCGATGATTTCCGCGGCGGGGGAAAGCCTGTCGGCAAGCTCGCACATGCGGATTTTTACCGGCATCGTGCAGTTGAAGCCGCGTGCGTTCAAAAATTTAAGTGACCTTATCGCCTCTTCCATATCTGCTTCCTTCGCTTCAAAGCAAAGATACGCATAGTCAAGCCCCAGAAGCTGGAAGGCTTTATTGTGCATCAGGGGGGAAATGCTGTGCGCGACCGGACTTCCAAGAAGCCCGGTCAGACGTGTGCGTCCGGTAATCATATGATTTAAGTCTCCTGTCTGTAAAATTCTATCTGTAAATGCTATGTTTTTGCGCTGTGTTATTGCAGCGGCAGATCCCGCGAGCGGGAAACGCTAAGGGTATTATACGCCCACCCGGAGAAATCGGCAAGGAGAAGATGGAAGCTGTGTACTGTTTGCGCCGGTCTCAAACACCTGCTGCGTCGCGAAGCCCGGTTACTGTTCACTCCCAATGTCATTTAGTTAAACAAGACAT
>UMDR01069334.1_pt1 | contig 40456 bp, 30 predicted proteins | sample 1964541 | NCBI WGS metagenome assembly UMDR01 (sample SAMEA4835999, study PRJEB28245) | human gut metagenome | biome: gut microbiome; material: fecal sample | place: Denmark | collected 2008 | reverse complement strand
CGCGGAGATTGCCGGACAGGAGGCGGCGCGGCGGGCGGTGGAGGTGGCGGTGTCCGGCTTTCACAATCTGCTGATGGTGGGACCGCCCGGCTCCGGAAAATCGATGCTTGCGCGGCGCATACCGGGGATTCTGCCGCCGCTTTCGCTGGAGGAGAAGATCGAGATTTCGAAGGTTTACAGCATCGCCGGGATGCTGAACAGGGATTGCCACCTTGTACAGCAGCGTCCGTTCCGCGCCCCGCATCACAGCATCACGGCAAAGGCGATGGCGGGAGGCGGCAACTATCCGCGTCCCGGAGAGGTAAGCCTGGCGCACAACGGCGTATTGTTTCTGGACGAGCTGCCGGAGTTTTCGCGGGAGACGCTGGAGGTGCTGCGGCAGCCGCTGGAGGAGCGCCGGGTGTGTATTTCCAGAACCAGCGGCATCTGCACTTATCCGGCAAATATTATGTTAGTTGCGGCGATGAATCCCTGTCCGTGCGGAAATTATCCTGATATTGCAAAATGCCTTTGCACGAATCATCAGGTGCGGCGGTATTTAAATCGGATCAGCTCGCCGTTTCTGGACCGCATCGACATCACGATCGAGGTCCCGGCGCTGCAGTACCGGTCTCTGGAAGTGAAGAAAACGGCGGAGACGTCGGCGCAGATCCGGGAAAGGGTGTTAAAGGCGCGTCGGATACAGGAGCAGCGCTACAAAAATACGCCGTTTCGTTTCAACGCCGATCTCGACCAGAGCGGCATCCGCACTTACTGTCCGCTTGGCAGCACACAGGAGATGCTGATGCAGGAGGCATTTGAGAAGCTTGATCTAAGCGCACGCACGTATTACCGTATTTTGAAGGTGGCGAGGACGATCGCCGATATGATGGAAAGCGGGCGGATCGAGACGGAGCATTTGCAGGAAGCGCTTTGCTATCGCAGCATTCATAAGCGCTACTGGCTAAACCGATAGAAAGGGCGGAAAATTGGAGAAGCTATACGACGAGAGAAGAGAGCTGGAGTGGTTCTGGCTCTGCAGCATTCCCGGACTTTTTGAAGCAGACCGGAAACGGCTTCTGCAGGTTTACCGGGAACCGGGGAGATTATATACTGAGGCAAAGGGAAAAAAGGGGCTGCTTCCGGTTTTAACGGAGAAGAAGCTGCAGGCGGTGCGCAGTCACTGGGAGCTTTCCCGCGCGCAGGATGCCTATCATAAGTGGAGAGAAAAGGGAATACAATTTATTAGCTGCGAAAATCCATTGTATCCCGCACGGCTTCAGCAGATACCGGATTACCCCTCCGGCCTGTTTTATAAAGGAGCGATGATTTCGAAGGAGGAACGCTGTGTGGCCGTCATAGGCGCGCGAATGTGCACTTATAATGGAAGAAACACTGCACAGGAGCTTTCAAAGCGGCTTGCCCAAAACGGCGTTTCCGTGGTGAGCGGCATGGCATACGGTATCGACGCGCAGGCACAGGAGGCATGCATAAAAGCCGGCGGCAAAAGCTACGCCGTTCTTGGCTGCGGCGCGGACATCTGCTATCCGAAGGAAAACAGGGGGTTATATGAGGCGCTGGCGGATAAAGGCGGCGTTATATCAGAATTTTATCCGGGCACGGCGCCTGCCGCCTGGCATTTTCCTATGCGAAACCGTATTATCAGCGGGCTGTCCGAGATTGTAGTGGTGGTAGAGGCGCGGAAAAAAAGCGGTACGCTGATCACGGCGGATCTGGCGCTGGAGCAGGGAAGGGATGTCTATGCGTTCCCGGGACGTATGCAGGACGCTTTGAGCGCCGGATGCAACCGCCTGATCCAGGAGGGCGCGGGGATGATCACCGATATAGAGGAGTTTCTGGAAACAAATGGTTTCCTCACAAGAAAAGCCGCAAAAGAGAAAAATCCAAATCTGGTACTTGCATCGTCTGAAAAATTGGTGTATAGTTGTCTGGATTCTGATGCAAAGAACCTGCAGACGCTGGCGGAGGAGACAGATCTTCCCATCTGGCAGCTTATGGGAGTTTTAAGCACCCTGGAGCTGAAGGGGCTTGCGTCAGAAAGCGGTAAAAATAATTATGTAAAAATGAAATGATTTTTACGGAGGAAATCCTGATGGCGAAAAACCTGGTAATTGTGGAGTCTCCCACAAAAGTCAAGACGATAAAGAAATTTTTAGGCTCAAATTATGAGGTGGCGGCCTCCAACGGGCATGTGCGCGATCTGCCGAAAAGCCAGCTCGGTATCGACGTGGAGCACGATTATGAGCCGAAGTATATTACCATCCGCGGAAAAGGGGAGCTGCTTGCGTCGCTGCGCAAGGAAGTAAAAAAAGCGGATAAAGTTTATCTGGCAACCGACCCCGACCGCGAGGGGGAGGCGATCAGCTGGCATCTTGCGCATGCGCTGAAGCTGGACGAGGATAAGATGCGCAGAATCACCTTCAACGAGATCACAAAAAACGCGGTGAAGGCATCGCTCAAAAACCCGCGGAAGATTGATATGAACCTTGTGGATGCGCAGCAGGCAAGGCGTATGCTGGATCGCATGGTGGGTTATGAGATCAGCCCGCTTCTGTGGGCGAAGGTAAAGCGGGGCTTAAGCGCCGGAAGAGTGCAGTCAGCGGTTCTGCGTCTGATCGCCGACCGGGACGAGGAGATCAATGCGTTCGTGTCGGAGGAATACTGGACCTTAAATGCGGTCCTGGATGTGCGGGGCTCAAAAAAGCCCCTGGAGGCAGCCTTTTACGGAACCGAGAAAAAGAAAATGACGCTTCATTCCCGGGAGGAGCTGGATACGGTTTTAAAGGAACTTGAACAGGAGGAATTTTCTGTTGCAGAAATTAAGACCGGAGAGCGTGTGCGCAAGGCGCCGCTGCCGTTTACGACCAGTACCCTGCAGCAGGAGGCGTCTAAGGTGCTGAACTTTTCCACGCAGAAAACAATGCGTATCGCGCAGCAGCTTTACGAGGGCGTGGATATCAAGGGAAACGGCACCGTCGGTCTGATCACCTATCTGCGTACCGATTCCGTCCGTATCGCTGACGAGGCGGATGCGGCGGCAAAGGAATATATCAGAGAGCAGTATGGAAGCGATTATGTGGCGGGCGAAAGCCAGGTGAAGGCATCCGGGAAGAAGATCCAGGATGCGCACGAGGCAATCCGTCCGAGTGATATCGGGCGCACGCCGACGCTCATCAAGGAGTCGCTGTCGCGGGATCAGTTCCGTCTTTACCAGCTTATCTGGAGAAGATTTGCGGCGAGCCGTATGGCGGGCGCGCGCTACGAGACGATATCGGCGAAAATCGGAGCCGGACAGTACCGCTTTACCGCTTCCGCCTCTCATCTGGCGTTTGAGGGCTTTATGGCTGTCTATACGCAGGAGTCGGAGGAGGACGAAAAGAGCCAGTCTGTTCTTACAAAAATCACAAAGGAGACGGTTCTGACAAAAAAAGAGCTGCAGGAGAAGCAGCACTTTACGCAGCCGCCTGCTCATTACACGGAGGCGGCGCTGGTAAAAACGCTGGAGGAGCTTGGCATCGGCCGTCCGAGTACGTATGCGCCGACCATCACGACGCTGCTTGCGCGCAGATATGTAATAAAAGAAAATAAAAATTTGTACATGACGGAGCTGGGCGAGGTCGTCAACCAGATGATGAAGAAGGCGTTCCCGAGCATTGTGGACGTAAACTTTACGGCAAACATGGAGTCGCTTCTCGATAAGGTAGAGGAGGGTGTCGTGAACTGGAAGACGGTGGTCAGCAATTTCTACCCCGACCTTGAAGAGGCGGTGAAGCAGGCGGAAAAGGAGCTGGAGAGCGTAAAGATCGCGGATGAGGAAACCGATGTCATCTGTGAGCAGTGCGGGCGCAATATGGTGATCAAATACGGACCGCACGGAAAATTCCTCGCATGTCCGGGCTTCCCGGACTGCCGCAACACAAAGCCCTATCTGGAGAAGATCGGCGTGCCCTGCCCGAAGTGCGGCAGGGAGCTTGTCGTGCGCAAAACGAAGAAGGGCAGACGTTACTACGGCTGCGAGAATAATCCGGAATGCGACTATATGACCTGGCAGAAACCAAAACCAGTGGAGGAAAAAAAGTAATTGTCTGAAATTAATATATTTTTTATTGATGCTTTGTGAAAACTGTGGTACACTGAGCGCATGAGGCATTGGACAACAACGGAAAGGAAGGGTGCGCAATGAGTGTACAATTATTGGACAAGACACGAAAAATTAACAAGCTTTTACACAACAACAACTCCAGTAAGGTAGTTTTCAACGACATCTGTCAGGTGTTGACGGATATTCTGGATTCCAATATTCTGGTTATCAGCCGAAAGGGCAAGGTGCTCGGTGTCAGTCTGAGTGACCAGGTGGAAGAGATTCACGAGCTGATTGCGGATAAGGTGGGCGGCTTTATTGACCCGCTGCTGAACGAACGTCTCCTGGCGGTACTTTCTACCAAAGAAAATGTCAATCTGGAAACACTTGGATTTGTGGACGGGGACGTCGGTAAGTATCAGGCGATTATCAATCCGATCGATATCGCGGGCGAGCGCCTTGGAACCGTTTTTATGTATAAATGCGACAGTCAGTACACGATCGACGATATTATTCTGAGCGAGTACGGCACAACGGTAGTCGGGCTGGAGATGATGCGCTCTGTAAACGAGGAGAATGCGGAGGAGAACCGCAAGATCCAGATCGTAAAATCTGCCATCAGTACGCTCTCCTACTCGGAGCTGGAGGCGATCATCCATATTTTTGACGAGCTCGATGGGAACGAGGGCATTCTGGTGGCGAGCAAGGTGGCGGACCGCGTGGGCATTACGCGTTCGGTGATCGTCAACGCACTGCGCAAATTTGAGAGCGCCGGTGTTATAGAGTCACGTTCCTCCGGAATGAAGGGGACCTATATCAAGGTCGTAAATGACGTTGTGTTTGATGAATTAAAAGAAATCAAGGCGAGCAGGAAGAAGTTTTAAGGAGCCGTGTGTTTACAAAATTTTTAGAACTTATATTGAAAAAGTGAGAAAACGGGAGCATTCGAAAGATAACGAGAGTTATTGGAAGAATGCTCCTGATTTTTGCCAACGTATAAAGTTGCATATTTTACATATATTTACTAATATATGTCTTGTGATTAGCACTCGACTGAAATGAGTGCTAATAATAAGAAAGCTGATGAAGGAGGAAACAATCATGAAGTTAGTACCATTGGGTGACAGAGTTGTATTAAAGCAGTTTGAAGCAGAAGAGACTACAAAATCCGGGATTATCCTGGCAGCAAAATCGCAGGAGAAGCCGCAGCAGGCAGAGGTTATCGCTGTAGGACCGGGCGGCATGGTAGACGGAAAAGAAGTTACGATGCAGGTTAAGGTTGGAGATAAGGTAATTTACTCCAAATATGCCGGCAATGAAGTGAAGCTGGACGACGAGGAATACATCATTGTAAAACAGAATGATATTCTGGCAATAGTAGAATAAGGAGGGTGCATTATTATGGCAAAGGAAATCAAATATGGTTCAGAGGCAAGAGCAGCACTTGAGGCTGGCGTAGATAAGCTGGCAGATACGGTCAAGGTAACACTTGGACCGAAAGGAAGAAACGTAGTACTTGACAAGCAGTACGGCGCTCCGCTCATCACAAACGACGGCGTTACCATTGCAAAGGAAATCGAGCTGGAGGATGCGTTTGAAAACATGGGCGCACAGCTTGTAAAAGAGGTTGCTACCAAGACAAACGATGTAGCCGGTGACGGTACGACGACAGCAACCGTTCTTGCACAGGCAATGATCCGGGAGGGTATGAAGAACCTGGCAGCAGGCGCAAACCCGATCGTTCTGAGAAAGGGTATGAAGAAGGCAACCGATGTTGCGGTAGAAGCTATCGCATCTATGAGCAGCAAGGTTACCGGCAAGCATCAGATGGCAAGAGTCGCAGCTATCTCCGCTGGTGATGAGGAAGTTGGAAATATGGTTGCGGACGCTATGGAAAAGGTTTCCAATGACGGCGTTATCACTATTGAGGAATCCAAGACCATGAAGACCGAGCTTGACCTGGTAGAAGGTATGCAGTTTGACAGAGGTTATATCTCCGCATACATGGCAACCGATATGGAAAAGATGGAAGCAGTGCTGGAAGACCCGTACATCCTGATTACCGACAAGAAGATCTCCGTGATCCAGGATATCCTGCCGCTTCTGGAGCAGATCGTGCAGTCCGGCAGAAAGCTGCTGATCATCGCGGAGGATGTAGAGGGCGAAGCGCTCACCACGCTGATCGTCAACAAGCTGAGAGGAACCTTTGGCGTAGTTGCTGTGAAGGCACCGGGCTATGGCGACAGAAGAAAAGATATGCTGAAGGATATCGCGATCCTTACCGGCGGACAGGTGATCTCCGAGGAGCTTGGTCTGGAGCTGAAGGATACCACGATTGATATGCTCGGACGTGCAAAATCCGTTAAGGTTGCAAAAGAGAACACCGTTATCGTGGACGGCGAGGGCAACCGTGAAGAAATCAAGGCAAGAGTTGCACAGATCAAGGCACAGATCGAGGAGACAACTTCCGAGTTTGATAAAGAGAAACTGCAGGAGCGCCTTGCGAAACTGGCAGGCGGCGTAGCGGTAATCCGTGTCGGTGCAGCTACCGAGACAGAAATGAAGGAAGCAAAGCTCCGCATGGAGGATGCTCTGAACGCAACAAGAGCAGCCGTAGAAGAGGGTATCGTAGCAGGCGGCGGTTCTGCATATATCCATGCGGCAAAAGAAGTAGAAAAGCTGGTTGAGAATCTTGATGGCGATGAAAAGACCGGCGCTAAGGTTATTCTGAAAGCACTGAGTGCACCGCTTTACCAGATTGCAGAAAACGCTGGTCTGGAAGGTTCCGTAATCGTAAACAAGGTTATGGAAGAAGAGAAAGGTCATGGCTTCGACGCATATAAGGAAGAGTACGTAGACATGATCGAGGCGGGCATCCTCGACCCGGCGAAGGTAACAAGAAGCGCGCTGCAGAACGCAACCAGCGTAGCTGCCACCTTCCTCACCACAGAATCCTGCGTGGCAAACATCAAAGAGCCGGAACCGGCAATGCAGGGCGGCGGAATGAACCAGGGAATGATGTGATAAAGCAATGAGCCGTGCGAATCCGCGGACACATGCGCTGTGTATGCTTGCATACAGGCAGCGCAGGGTGACCGCGGATTCATTGGGCGAATGCCCATCAACGAGGAAACGAAGTTTCCGAGTCTGCACGGCGGAGTGAGGTGGCAAATCCGCTGACTGCTTGCAGGCAGAAGGATTTGTTTCCGTCCTCCGGTGTCTGCGGAAGCAGACAAGCACATTCCCGTAAGGTTATATGAGTACAACGGATAACGAGGAAACGAAGTTTCTGAGTCTGCACGGCGGAGTGTGGCGAGCAAATCCGCTGACTGCTCGCAGGCAAAAATTTTAATTACAATATCAGGACACTTGCAATTTTCTTTTGCAAGTGTCCTTTGTATATGATATACTATTCGAAAAAGGAGGACTCGGATATGAGTGATTTGTATACGGAAATTATTGTAAAGAGGAAGAAGACACCAAAGGACACCATCCTGAAAGCTCTGCTGATCGCAGCGACGGTTCTCGCAGTGCTGGCTGCGCTGTTCACGACGCTCGGACTGATTGCTTTTATCGTGGCGGTCGCGCTCGGCATCGCGGACTTTTTCCTTATCCCGACATTTGATGTGGAATTTGAGTATCTGTATGTAAATGGTGAGCTGGATATCGACAAGATCATGTCAAAGCAGAAGAGAAAGCGCGTGTACAGCGCCGATATCAAAAACCTGGAGCTTCTGGCGCCCACAAATTCTCACGCGCTGGATTCCTACAATCGCCGTCAGGATTTAAAAACACTCGATTTTTCCTCGCGTGATGAGCAGAACAAATCCTACACGATGATCGTCAAGGGAGAGAAAGGGCTGGAGCGCGTGATCTTCGAGCCGAACGAGGTGATTCTGAAGGATATGAAGCGCGTGGCGCCGCGTGAGGTAAACCTGTATTAACGGCAGGCGCAAAAGATCTGAAAAGGTGCGGGATCTGCGCAAAATGTCTTTAAAAGACGGACAAATGTGTGGGTAAAAAAGAATGCTTTAAGGGGCGGAAAAAAGTGTCTCTGACAGTTGACAGCCGAAATGATATTTGATAGAATATCGGGAAATACAAGAAAGAGAGGAATAGGAAATGGGCCGTATCATAGGTGAGGGAATTACATTTGACGACGTGCTTCTGGTGCCGGCATACTCCGAGGTGATCGGAAACCAGGTTGATCTTACCACGTATCTGACAAAGAAGATCAAGCTGAATATTCCGATGATGAGCGCCGGAATGGACACCGTTACAGAGCACAGAATGGCGATCGCGATGGCGAGACAGGGTGGAATCGGGATCATCCACAAAAACATGTCTATTGAAGCGCAGGCAGAGGAAGTAGACAAAGTAAAGCGTTCAGAAAATGGTGTTATCTCAGATCCATTTTATCTTTCACCGGAAAATACGCTGGCGGATGCCAACGATTTGATGGCAAAATTCAGAATCTCAGGAGTACCGATCACAGAAAACGGAAAACTGGTAGGAATCATTACAAATCGTGATTTAAAATTCGAAGAAGACTATACAAAGAAAATTAAAGACAGCATGACCTCCGAGGGGCTGGTTACAGCGAAGGTCGGCATCACGCTGGAGGAAGCGAAAAAGATCCTTGGCAAAGCGCGCAAGGAAAAGCTGCCGATCGTTGATGACGACTACAATTTAAAAGGGCTCATTACTATTAAGGATATCGAAAAGCAGATCAAGTATCCGAACTCTGCGAAGGATGCGCAGGGACGTCTTCTCTGCGGCGCAGCGATCGGTATCACGGCAAACTGCCTGGAGCGCGTGGAAGAGCTTGTGAAGGCACACGTCGATGTCGTTGTACTGGATTCTGCGCATGGACATTCCATGAATGTTATCAGATGTGTAAAGATGATCAAGGAGGCATACCCGGATCTGCAGCTGATCGCAGGAAATGTTGCGACGGCAGAGGGCACAAAGGCGCTGATCGAGGCCGGCGTGGATGCAGTGAAGGTCGGCATCGGACCGGGTTCCATCTGTACCACCCGTATTGTTGCCGGTATCGGCGTTCCGCAGATCACGGCGGTTATGGATTGCTACGAGGCAGCAAAGGAGAGCGGCATCCCCATCATTGCGGACGGCGGCATTAAATACTCCGGCGATATCACAAAGGCGATTGCGGCAGGCGCGAATGTCTGCATGTTGGGAAGCATGTTTGCAGGCTGCGACGAGAGCCCGGGAACCTTTGAGCTTTATCAGGGAAGAAAATACAAGGTATACCGCGGTATGGGCTCCATCGCGGCGATGGAAAACGGAAGCAAAGACCGTTACTTCCAGTCAAACGCAAAGAAACTTGTACCGGAAGGCGTAGAGGGACGTGTGGCATACAAGGGCAGCGTGGAAGATACCGTGTTCCAGCTTATGGGCGGTCTGCGTTCCGGTATGGGATACTGCGGTGCGCCGACAATCGAGGATCTGAAGCAGAACGGAAGATTTGTAAAGATCTCGGCGGCTGCTCTTAAAGAGTCTCATCCGCACGATATTCATATAACGAAAGAGGCACCGAATTACAGTGTTGATGAATAAATATCTGGACAATTTAAAAAAAGGCGTAGATCTTCGCGAGTCCGCGCTCGGATTAAAAGAAGAGATACGGAAAACACACAGTGGGAAAACCCTTGCAAAAGAGCTTGCAGGGGATTTCTCTGTGTTCACGGAGCTTTTGAAGCATGAGGATCCCAAGGTGCGAAAGAATGTGGCGCTGGTGATGGGAGAACTGGGAGAGGAATCCTTAAAGCCTGTCCTCTGGGAAGCATATCAGCGGGAGGAGATTCTTTACATCCGCGCAGATTATTTAAAAGCGCTCTCACAATATGACTGTACGCCTTATCTTGAGGCTATAAAGGCGCGCATGGAGGAGCTTGACCGCATCGCGGTGACGCCGGAGGAGGAAAAGCATGTCTACTGTGAGCAGACGGCACTGAAGACTGTCCTTGTAAAGACGGAAAAGATCCGGAAGCATACCTTTACGGCGTGGCATGAGCGGCTGGAAGTCATTCTGCTCGTGAACCGGGAACATCGCGAGGCGACGGCGGAACAGCTCTATCAGCCGGAAAAAGTGCGTCTGCTGGCCGGCGGCGTGCGTTTTGTGACCGATAATCTGGAGCGTGTGCAGCCTATCCGTACTTACACAGAAATGCTGTTCCCGATTCCGGGGCTTGAGCTTCTGGAAGGAAGTCCCCAGAATATGGCGGAGCAGCTTGCGCATTCGCAGATGCTTCCGTTTCTGAAAAAATGTCATAAAGAGGATCAGCCGTTTTATTTCCGCCTGGAGGTGCGCGCGCAGATGGCACCTGAGCAGAAGGTAGATCTGGTGAAAAAGCTGGCGCGTGCGCTGGAAAAAGAGAGTGATCGTCAGCTCTTAAACGCGCCGGGAGGTTATGAAATAGAGCTGCGTCTGGTAGGTAATCGGGAAGGGCGTTTTATTCCGCTGCTCAAGCTGTTTACGATAAAAGACAGACGGTTTTCCTATCGTGTGGAATCGCTTCCGGTATCCATCGCTCCGGTGAACGCGGCGCTGATCATGTATCTTGTGAAGGACTATCTGCGGGAGGGCGCGCGTGTGCTGGACCCGTTCTGCGGCGTCGGAACGATGCTGATCGAGCGCAGGCAGGTAGCGACGCCGAGTGCGCTGTACGGTGTGGATATCATGGAGGAAGCTGTGCGCAAAGCGCGCAAAAACAGTTCTCTGGCACATGTGCGGTCCGATTATATTCACCGGGATTTCGTTGATTTCACACATGAGAAGCCGTTTGATGAGATTGTGACAAATCTTCCGGCAGCCAGCAGGCTGCGGAATGTTGAGAGCGTTGCGGCGCTCTATGACCGTTTTCTTGAATATATTCCGCGGGTGGCGAGAAGCGGCGCAACCATTGTGGCATATACGCCCGACTATGGGATTCTGAAACACAGTCTCGAAGAGCATGGACGCTACTACATCAAAAAAACGTTCTGCATCAATGAGCGGGAGGGAAGTTTTGTAGTAGTATTCCGATTAAAATAGAAAAATAGAAAAACTTCAAAAATAGTGTTGACAAATTCGGATGCATATAGTATAGTATTGATTGTCGACGGGAACAGGATAAAGAAACGAAGTCGACAATATGCGCGAGTGGCTCAGTTGGTGGAGCGCGACCTTGCCAAGGTCGAGGCCGCGGGTTCGAGTCCCGTCTCGCGCTCTGAAAATCCAGTTAAATACTGGATTTTTTGTTGCCTTGCATACGACAAAAACGTCCAGTGGACGTTTTTTAGTTGTCTTAAATGATGAGGTAATCAGAAAAATGGAAGTGAAGAAAAAATTTTGGCAAAATTTTGGAAAAAATGTTTCATTTTTGTGTTGACAAACTTCAAAAGATATAGTATAGTATTCACTGTTGACGGGAACAAAAAGAAATGAAGTCGACAATATGCGCGAGTGGCTCAGTTGGTGGAGCGCGACCTTGCCAAGGTCGAGGCCGCGGGTTCGAGTCCCGTCTCGCGCTCTGAAAAATCCAGTTAAATACTGGATTTTTTTGTTATCTCAAACAATTTTGACTGCTCCGGACTGCGTATATGGACGGAGGGCTGTGAGGCGTAACGTTTAGAAAGGTATTTTCAGATATCATTATTTTTTAATATTTTTTTCCTTGTACATTTTCTCAGATATTGGTATATTGGTATATGACTGCAAGTGCAGGAGCACAGACATTGAACATACATTAACTGGAGGAAGATAAAATGGGCGGATTTTTTGCAGTGGCTTCAAAAGAGGATTGTGTATTTGATTTGTTTTTCGGCGTGGATTACCATTCTCATCTCGGCACGCGGCGCGGCGGTATGGCTGTTTACGGAAAGAATGGTTTCGACCGGGCAATTCATAATATCGAAAATTCTCCTTTCCGCACGAAATTCGAAAAAGATGCAAATGAAATGAAGGGATATATGGGGATCGGCTGTATCTCGGACTATGAGCCGCAGCCGCTGCTGATCCGTTCCCATCACGGCACCTACGTGATCTCTACGGTAGGCAAGATTAATAATATGGAAGAGCTCACAAACGAGCTTCTGTCCCGGCACACGCATTTCATGGAGATGACGAGCGGGGAGATCAATGCAACCGAGCTGGTCGCTACGCTTATTAATCAGAAGGAAAATATCGTGGAGGGCATCCAGTACGCGCAGGAAAAGATCGATGGCTCTATGACGCTGACGGTGCTGACGCCGAAGGGCGTTTATATTGCCAGGGACCGTCTGGGCAGGACGCCGGTGGTGATCGGAAAGAAAGAGGGCGCTTTCTGCGCTTCCTTTGAGAGCTTTGCATACTTAAATCTCGGCTACGACGATTACCGTGAGCTGGGACCGGGAGAGATCGCCGTCATGACGCCGGAGGCGGTAGTGACGCTTGTGCAGCCCGGAAAGGAAATGAAGATCTGTACCTTCCTCTGGGTATATTACGGCTATCCGTCCTCATCCTACGAGGGCATCAGCGTGGAACAGATGCGTTACCGCTGCGGCGAGCTGCTGGCGGAGCGCGACAATGTGCGCCCGGATACCGTGGCGGGTGTGCCGGATTCTGGAACGCCGCACGCGATCGGATATGCAAACAAGTCAGGAATCCCGTTTTCCAGACCGTTTATCAAGTATACACCGACCTGGCCGCGCTCCTTTATGCCGACGATGCAGAGCCAGAGAAACCGGATCGCAAAGATGAAGCTGATCCCGGTGCATGATTTAATCAAAGGGAAACGGCTTCTGCTGATCGATGATTCCATCGTGCGCGGCACGCAGCTTCGTGAGACGACGGAATTTCTCTATCACAGCGGGGCAAAAGAGGTGCATATCCGCCCGGCATGCCCGCCGCTGATTTATGGCTGTAAGTTTTTGAATTTTTCCCGCTCCACGTCGGAGATGGATCTGATCACCCGTCGGGTGATGAAGCGGTTTGAGGGGGACGAGGCAAAGAAGCATCTGCAGGAATACTCAAACCCGGATTCCGAGCGCTATCAGAAAATGGTGGAGGAAATCGGACGCGAGATGAATTTCTCCTCCCTGCGCTATCACCGTCTGGACGATATGATCAGATCGGTCGGCATTGACGCGTCGAAGCTCTGCACATATTGCTGGAACGGAAAAGAGTAAATGAATTGAGGTAGAAAATGAACAAATGGAATTATCACGGGCTTTCCGTCGCGGAGGTGGAGGACCGTGTGTCGCTTGGGCGTTCCAACAAGACGGATACCAGCGCTTCGAAATCGAAGAAGGATATCATTAAGGAACACACACTGACATATTTTAACTTTTTAAACCTGTTTCTGGCAATTTTGGTTGCCGGCACGGGACAGTTTAAAAATATGACCTTTATGGGCATCATCCTTATCAATACGCTGATCGGCATCGTGCAGGAATTCCGCGTGAAAAAGCTGATCGATAAGATATCGGTGATGACCGTGACGCAGACCGACGTTATCCGTGACGGGGAGCTGCAGAAGGTTGCCGTGGAGGATGTCGTGATGGACGACATCATTGTAGTGGAAAACGGCAATCAGATCTGCGCGGACTGCACGGTGCTGGAGTCGGACGGCATAGAAGTAAACGAATCCATGCTGACGGGAGAGTCGAAGCCGGTGAAAAAGAAGCCGGGGGATACGCTGATGTCGGGCAGCTATCTGGTTGCCGGCAGCGGTGTCGCCAAGGTTTTTCACGTCGGTGAAGACAATTATGCGGTTTCGCTCGCGAAGAAGGCGCGTATCAAAAAGCGCGCGTCCTCGGAGATGCAGGAGACGATCAAGAAGATCATCAAGATCGACGGCGTTCTGCTGATCCCTGTCGGCATTCTGCTGTACCTCTCGCAAAGCAGCGTGGAGGGAATCACGACGGCGGACGCGGTGGTAAACACCGTTGCAGGGGTGATCGGTATGATCCCGGAGGGGCTGGTGCTTCTCACCAGTATTTCTTTTGTGCTCGGCGTCGGGCGGCTGGCGCAGAAAAAGGCACTTGTGCAGGAGATGGAATCCATCGAGTCGCTGGCGCGCGTCAACGTTCTTTGCCTGGACAAGACGGGAACCATCACGACCGGCGATCTGGATGTGGTGGAGGTCGTGCCGCAGGAAGGTGTCGCGCAGGAGCGCATAGAAAAAATTATGGGAGAGTTCTCCTATATCTTTGATGATGTAAACAGCACGCAGGAGGCGCTGAAAAAGCGTTTCCCGCAGTCGAAGGAGTGGAAGGTATCGCAGAAGATCCCGTTCTCGTCCGACAGGAAATACCGCGCTGCCGGATTCGAGGAGCAGGGGGCGTTTGTTCTTGGCGCGCCGGAGTTTCTGCAGAGCGATAACATCCAGCTTCTTGAGAAGGTTAATCAGTATTCGGCGCAGGGGCTGCGTGTATTGCTGCTTGGCACCTGCGAGATCAATGGGGAGGAAGCTGCGGCGGAAAATATTGCCCCGCTCGGGCTGATCATCATTTCCGACCAGATCCGCCCGGAGGCTGCCGACACCTTCGCGTATTTTAAAAAGCAGGAGGTGGCGATCAAGGTCATTTCCGGCGACAATCCGGTGACTGTGTCAAACATTGCGGTGAAAGCCGGTCTGGAGGGCGGTGAGCGCTACATCGACGCGCGCAATCTGCCGGAGGAGTTTGGCGAGCTGTGTATAGAAGTGGAAAAATATACTGTGTTCGGCAGGGTTAAGCCGGAGCAGAAGCAGAATATCATTAAGGCATTCCAGGCCAATAAAAATGTGGTCGGCATGGTGGGAGACGGCGTGAACGACGTGCTTGCGCTCAAGGATGCTGACTGCGGCATTGCGATGGCGGCGGGAAGCGACGCGGCAAAGCAGGTGGCGCATATTGTCCTGCTGGATTCCAATTTTGCATCCATGGTGAACATTGTCGGCGAGGGGCGCACGATCATCAGCAATATCGAGCGCGTAAGCGCCCTTTACCTTACGAAAACGATTTATTCGATCCTGCTCTGCGTGATCTTCATTTTTCTGCAGCAGCCGTATCCGTTTATTCCGATCCAGCTTTCTTGGATCAGCGGAACCGCGATCGGCGTGCCCAGCTTCCTTTTGACGCTGGAACAGAACCAGCAGGCGGTATCCCGCGGATTTTTGCGGCAGGTACTGCGCGTATCGCTTCCGGCGGCGCTCACGATGGTGATCACGATCGTCATGACGCAGTTGATGTCCGGCTTCTGGAACGGGGACGAGATGATGAGTTCTACGTACAATCTGGTGCTTGGCGGTTTCGTCAGCATGATCGTTGTCTACCGCGTCTGCCAGCCGATGAATCATTTTCACAGGCTGCTGTGCACGGTGCTTCCGGTCGTATTTATTGCCGGAGTACTGATCGCACCGGGCTTTTTAGGCGTGTATCCGCTGCTGCGGTGGCAGAGTCTTCTGCTGATCCCGATGACCTGTATGGCGATCATGCTGGATATTGGCTTCACAAAGGCTATCTACTGGTGCTACGATATCATAAACAAAATAAAACAGAAATTCAAAAAGGCTCCCGATCCTTCTGTCGCTTGAAATGACTGTAAAAACGTTATGTGTAACGTTGTGAGCAGTCGGGCATATGACGGCGACAAAAAATCCTTTGACAAATGCGTTGTTTTTTCGTATACTAAAACAAGTTAGCGGTTGCTAATTCAGGTAACCGCTTTCTGGCGGCAAACGGTTAGCTACTACTAATAGCCGGATAAAGAACAACAGAAACGGAGTGCAGGATTATGATGATAAACAAACGGCTGATCGGAACAGTTCCGGAAAGCAAAAAATATGTCGCGGGCAATGTGGCGCTGCAGTGGTGTTCCCTTGCCGCCAATATTGGTATGATGTCGGCTATCGCAGGATTATTGGCGTCACTGTTTACGAAAACAGCGGATGGAAATACCATTCTCCGGACGGCGATCGCCGCGGCCTTTGCGCTGCTGGTGCGCTTTGTGTGTACTGTTTTTGCAAGCCGCATGGGTTATCTTTCCTCCAGGGCTGTAAAGCAGACGCTGCGCGCGCAGATTTATGAAAAGCTTCTGCGGCTTGGCTCCTCCTACCAGGAGCAGGTGAAAACCTCGGAGGTGGTGCAGATGGCAGTCGAGGGGGTCGACCAGCTTGAGACATACTTTGGCGCCTACCTTCCGCAGTTTTTCTATGCGATGCTGGCTCCGCTGACCCTGTTTCTTGTTCTGTGCTTCGTGAATGTGCCGTCGGCGCTTGTGCTGCTCGTCTGCGTGCCGCTGATCCCGATCGCGATCGCGGCGGTGCAGACCTGGGCAAAAAAACTGCTTTCGAAATACTGGGGGCAGTACACGGCGCTCGGCGATACCTTTCTGGAAAATCTGCAGGGCCTGACGACCTTAAAGATTTATCAGGCGGATGATTTTAAGAATGAGGAGATGAACCGCGAATCGGAGAAATTCCGCAAAATTACCATGAAGGTGCTGACGATGCAGCTTAATTCCATCACGATCATGGATCTGGTTGCCTACGGCGGGGCTGCGCTTGGAATGATCATGGCGGTGACGCAGTTACAGGCGGGCGCGGTTTCGGTGAGGGGTTGTATTCTGATCATTTTACTTGCGGCGGATTTCTTTATCCCGATGCGGCAGCTCGGCAGCTTTTTCCATATCGCGATGAACGGGATGGCGGCGAGCGACAAAATTTTCCGGCTGCTGGATCTGCCGGAGACGCAAAAGGGAACAGAAGCTTTTCCGGAGGAATGCTCCATTAACTGCGAGGATATTCATTTTTCCTATGAGGAGGATCGGGAAATCCTGCACGGCGTGAGCATGGAATTTCCGCAGGGCAGCTTTACCTCCATCGTCGGGGAGAGCGGCTGCGGAAAATCTACGATTGCGGCAATCCTGATGGGAAGGAACAGAGGGTATACAGGTTCGGTAACGCTTGGCGGAAAAGAGCTGAGGAATATCCGCGAGGCTGATCTGATGAGAAACGTTACTTATATCAGTCACCAGAGCTATTTATTTAAGGGGACGGTGCGGGACAACCTTCTTATGGGCAAACCGGACGCTGCGGATGAGGAGCTGTGGGCGGTGCTTGCGCGCGTGAAGCTTGCGGATTTCTTAAAGAGCGAGAACGGGCTGGATACGCGGCTGAATGAGCGCGCCTCCAATCTTTCCGGCGGTCAGTGCCAGCGGCTTGCACTGGCGCGGGCGCTGCTTCATGACAGCCCGGTCTATATTTTCGACGAGGCGACTTCCAATATTGACGTGGAGAGCGAGAACGATATTATGCGGGAAATCTGCCTGCTGGCAAAGCATAAGACGGTGATCCTGATCTCGCACCGGCTGGCGAATGTAACGGACTCCGACAATATTTACGTGATGGAGCACGGATACGTGAAGGAGAGCGGCAGTCATGAGGAGCTGCTTATGCGGGGCGGCGTGTATGCAGAGCTGTGGAATGCGCAGCAGGATCTGGAGAATTATGGGATTTCACGGAAGGATGCTTATGCGGAGGCAAGTGCACAGAGAGGAGCCGCGGCAAAAGCATCTTCAGAGAAAAACGCCGGAAAGGAGACTGTGGGAGCATGAAAAGAAGAAGCGGATTTATGGTGATGGCAAGACTGATCGGTCTTGTAAAGCCACTGACAGGCTATATGATACTGGCGATAACCATGGGACTGATCGGGCATCTTTGCGCCTCCTTTATCACGATCCTTGGCGGTTATGCAGTGTTGGATGTCCTGCGGTTTGATACGGGACATTCTCTTCGGATGATTTTCGCCTGCCTGCTTATTTTTGCGCTGCTGCGCGCAATTCTGCGCTACGCGGAGCAGGCGTGCAATCACTATATCGCGTTTAAGCTGCTGGCTCTGATTCGCGACAAGGTGTTTCAGGCGCTGAGAAGGCTCTGCCCGGCAAAGCTGGAAGGGAGAGACCGCGGCGATCTGATCTCGGTGATCACCTCGGATATTGAGCTTCTGGAGGTGTTCTATGCGCATACCATTTCTCCGGCGGCGATCGCGTTTCTTTTTACGATCGTGATGTGCCTGTTTATCGGAAGCTTTCATCCGGCGCTGGGACTGCTTGCGCTGCTCGCGTATGCGGTGGTCGGCGTGGCGATCCCGCTTGTCACCTCGCGTCTGAGCGGGGAGGACGGTATGCGGTTCCGCACGAAGTCGGGGGAGCTGAGCAGCTTTGTGCTGGATGGGCTGCGGGGGCTTTTGGAGACGCTTCAGTACGGACAGGGGGAAGCGCGCCTTGCGGAGATGAACCGGCGGACCGATGCGCTGGCAAAGGATGAAGAGCGTATGAAGCGCACCTCCGGAAGGAATATGGCTGTCACGAATACCGTGATCCTGCTGTTTGACCTCTGTATGCTGTTTGCTTCAGCAGCTTTGTACCAGCGCGGCGCAGTCGGCTTTGACGGCGTGCTGATCCCGACGCTGGCATTGTTTTCTTCCTTTGGTCCGGCAGTTGCCCTGGCAAACCTGGGGAGCACGCTGCAGAATACCTTTGCAGCCGGAAACCGCGTGCTCGATATTCTGGAGGAGACTCCGGCGGTGGAGGAAGTGACGGGAAGACCGGAGGTTGTGTTTGACGGGGCGGAGGCGGCGCATGTCACCTTCTCCTACGGTGCAGAGACGATCCTTGAGGATGTGTCGCTTCGGATGGAGCCGGGCATTATCGGCATCACCGGAAAGAGCGGCAGCGGAAAGTCTACGCTTCTTAAATTGTTTATGCGTTTCTGGAACGTGCAGGAAGGAAATATTTGTATAACGGAAACGCCGGTATCTGAAATCAACACGTCGAATCTGCGCAGGATGGAGGGCTTTGTCACGCAGGAGACACATCTTTTTCACGACAGCATCAAAAATAATCTGCGCATCGCAAAACTGGACGCCACGGATGCGGAAATTGAGACGGCGTGCAAAAAGGCTTCCGTGCACGATTTTATCATGAGCCTGCCGCAGGGCTACGATACGCCGGTGGGCGAGCTTGGCGATACGCTTTCCGGCGGCGAGCGGCAGCGACTGGGGCTTGCGCGGGCGTTCCTGCACGACGCGCCCTTCCTGCTGCTCGATGAGCCGACAAGCAACCTCGACAGTCTCAACGAGGCGGTGATCTTAAAATCGCTGCGTGAGGAGCAGGCGGGAAGAACCGTAGCGCTTGTATCGCACCGGCAGTCGACCATGCGGATCGCCGATAAGGTTTACTCTGTGGAAGCGCTGTCAAAAGCGGGAGGGAGAAAAAGCTGATGATACCTGAGCACGAGGCTTCGCCGCGTGCTCTTTTTCTTTTAAAAAACATTCAAAGAATGCTGTATTTTGCATATGCTATAGAGAACAGCATATGCAAGAGGTATTTTTATGGCAAAAATCGCAATAGATGCAGGACACGGGGGAAGCGATCCGGGAGCGGTGTTTGAGGGAAGGCAGGAAAAGGACGATAATCTGCGGCTTGCGCTTGCCGTGGGAGACATTTTAAAGCAGAACGGCCAGGAGGTATTCTTTACCAGAACGGAGGACGTCTATCAGACGCCGTTTCAGAAGGCGACGGCGGCGAATGAGTCGGGCGCGGATTTTCTGGTCTCTCTGCACCGTAATTCCAGCCCGATTCCGAATCAGTACACAGGTGTGGAAACGCTTGTTTACAACAAAGCGGGGGAAAAGCTGGAAATGGCGGAAAATATCAACCGTGAGCTGGAAGAAGTCGGTTTCCGCAATATTGGAGTGAAGGAGCGTCCGGGGCTTGTCATTCTGCGGCGCAGCCGGATGCCGGCGGTGCTGGTGGAGGCAGGCTTTATCAACAGCGAGGAAGACAATCGCCTGTTTGATGAGGAATTTGACCGTATTGCACAGGGAATCGCGCAGGGAATCCTGGATACCGTGCAAAGCAGCAGCGCCGCCGATATTCCGGAAGAGCAGACATATTACCGGGTGCAGACCGGCGCTTTCCGCAACCCGGAAAATGCGCAGCGGCAGCTTGAAAAATTAGTAAGCGAGGGATATCCTGCATTTATTATCGAAAAAAACGGATACTATCTTGTGCAGGTTGGTGCATTCCGAAATCTTGGCAACGCAACGCGCATGGAAGGAATTCTTCGCAGCAACGGCTACCAGACATATATCACAACCTAAATCTTAAAAATTTATTATATCTTTATTTAAAAAAGAAGATGGGGGTTTTAAATTACAAATCCATGTGTTAAAATGTCCAGTAGGAAATAAGCCGTGGGAAGCTGCCGGCAATGCAGCCGCGCGTGCCTGCACGCAGTCAGGTGCACTTGCCGGTAGCTTCACAGGGTTTTTAGTAGCTTTACAAGGCGCAGTTTTCATGAATTGGTGAGGGGAAGAAATGAGCACAAAGGACGACAGAGAGAAAATGTTATCGGGAAATGACAGGCGTCCCCGCAGAGAGCGGGAGGGAAAAGCCGGAGAAGAAAAGAAATCCGTAAAAAAACGGGTGAGAAACATTTTCCTTATTTTTCTGGGGCTGGTATTTCTCGTACTTCTTGGCATTTACATTGCAGGGGTGGTTCATTTTAAGGACCGCTTTTTCCTGCATACCACGATCAACGGTTTTGACGCGTCGGAGATGACGGTCAATGAGGTGGAAGATATCATTGCGGAAAAAATAGGCTCCTATAAGCTGGAAATTGCGGAACGCGGCGGCAGCAGCGAGACGATCACAGCGGAGCAGATCAACTATCATTATGTGTCGCAGGGAGAGACGCAGGCATTCAAGCAGAGTCAGAATATATTTTTGTGGCCGCTGTGCCTGTGGAATGAGATATCTTATACTTTCAACTCCAGCGCGCAGTATGATGAGGAAATGCTGACGCAGGCGATAAAAGCGCTTGCCTGTCTGGATGAAAGCAATGTGACGGCTCCGCAGGATGCCTACATTGATTTTATGGACGGGAAATACCTGATTATCCCGGAAACAGAAGGAAACCGGCTGGACAGCGAGAAGGTAACGCGCGTGATCCGTGAGGCGGTTGATTTCGCAAATGCGAAGGTATCGCTGGAGGAGAAGAACTGTTACCAGACGCCGCAGAAACGGCAGGAGGATGAGACGCTGAACGCTACCTGCGAGAAGCTGAATACGCTCATCAGCACAAGTATCGTTTATCTGTTCGGAGATAACACAGAGGCGCTGAACGGTGACACAGTGCGCGGCTGGATTTCTTACGACGAAAACAGCGGTGACGTAAACTTAAACGAGGATGCTGTGCGTGAGTTTGTTGCGCAGCTTGCATCGAAATACGATACGGCGGACAAGCCGCGTGAATTTAAGACGCACGATGGAAGAACGGTTACGGTATCCGGCGGTTACTACGGCTGGGTGATCGATCAGGAGGGCGAGACGGCGGAGCTTCTGGAATGTATCCGCAATGGATACCAGGGAGACCGCTATGCCGTGTTTGCACAGACAGCGGTGAGCTGGGAGAACAGCGATCTTGGCTATGACTATGTGGAAATCGACCTTGGAAACCAGCATGTCTGGATGTACATTGATGGTGAAGAGATCGTCTCGACGGACTGCGTATCCGGCGATATGATGCAGTCAGACCGTACTACTCCGGCGGGCACCTATACTCTGTATTACAAGGAGTCCCCGTCGGTGCTGGAGGATGAGGCAAAGACCTACCGGACGGAGGTTACTTACTGGATGCCGTTCAACGGCGGCATCGGTCTGCACGACGCCACCTGGCGCGGAAGCTTCGGCGGGAATATCAACCAGTCAGACGGCTCGCATGGCTGTATCAACCTTCCGCTGGAGGCGGCAAAGACAATTTACGAAAATATATATGCGGGAATGCCGATCATCTGCTATTACTGAGATGTCCGGCACCGACCGGGGCAAAGCGCAGCGCGGAATATCTGCAGAGTGCTTTTGCCTGGGACGCTGAGGGAAATATGGAAACAAACAAAGAATTAGAGAGCATCGTGCAGCCCCTGCTTGCCTGGTTTGACACAAATGCAAGGGTACTGCCCTGGAGAGATTCTCCGACACCGTATCATGTATGGGTGTCGGAAATCATGCTGCAGCAGACGCGCGTGGAGGCGGTAAAGCCGTTTTTTCAGAGATTCACGGAGGCACTTCCGGACGTTGCCGCACTTGCGGCGTGTGGGGAGGAAAGGCTTTTAAAGCTCTGGGAGGGGCTTGGCTATTACAATCGCGTCCGCAATATGCAGAAGGCAGCACAGACGGTGATGGAGGAATACGGCGGAGAGCTTCCGGCGGATTACGAAGCGCTTCTAAAGTTAAAGGGAATCGGCAGCTACACGGCGGGAGCGATTGCCTCGATCGCCTTTCAGATACCGGTTCCGGCGGTCGACGGGAATGTGCTGCGCGTGATTTCCAGAGTTACCGCCAGTGAAAAGGATATTTTAAAGGCATCCGTAAAAAAGGAGATGGAAAACCATCTGAAAGCGATCATGCCGAAAGACAGGGCGGGCGCGTTTAATCAGGCGCTGATGGAGCTGGGAGCGATCGTCTGCGTGCCGAATGGTCCGGCAAAATGCGATATCTGCCCGCTGCGCGATCAGTGCAGGGCGTTTGCGCGGGGAATTGTCAGCTCTCTTCCGAAGAAAGCGGCGGCAAAACCGCGCAGAGTGCAGGAGCGCACGGTCCTTATCATCAAAGACGGCGAACGGGTGGCGATCCACAAAAGACCGCCGAAGGGACTGCTTGCAGGACTTTATGAGCTTCCGAATGTCGAGGGCGCGTTAAGTGACGGGCAGGTTCTGGAGCTATTGAAAAAAAAGCGTTTTTCACCGATCCGTATCCTTCCGCTTGAGGGGGCGAAGCATATTTTCAGTCATGTGGAGTGGCACATGACCGGTTACGTGATCACGATCGAGGAGCCGGAGAAGGAGACGGAATATTTATTTGTCGAGCCGCGGGAGACGGAGGAGAAATATCCGATTCCGGCAGCATTTGCAGCGTATACGAAATACCTGCAGATAAAACTTGGACAGGAGAAATACAGGGAGGAAGAGTAGAAGTTTATGAAGATACTATCCATTGCAATTCCAAGCTATAATTCGCAGAATTATATGAGAAAGTGCATCGAATCGCTGCTTCCGGGCGGCGAGGACGTCGAGATCATTATTGTGGACGACGGCTCAAAGGACGACACGGCGAAGATCGCGGACGAATACGCCGCGAAATATCCGACCATCGTAAAGGCGGTGCACCAGGAGAACGGCGGTCACGGCGAGGCGGTGAATGCCGGTCTGCGCAATGCCACCGGGCTTTATTTTAAGGTTGTTGACAGTGACGACTGGGTAGATAAGGAAGCCTATCCGAAGGTGATCGCCACGCTGAAGAGCCTGATCGGCGGTCCCGATGTGGTCGACATGATGATTTGCAACTACATCTATGACAAGGTGGGCGCAAAGCGCAAAAAAATCATGCAGTACCGTCATCAGCTCCCGGTGGGACGCGTATTCAGATGGGATGAGGTAGGCGTGCGCACCGGACATTATATTCTGATGCATTCCGTTATTTACCGCACAAAGCTTCTGCGCGAGTGTAAGCTGGAGCTGCCGAAGCACACCTTCTATGTGGATAATCTGTTTGTATTCCAGCCGCTTCCGTTTGTAAAGAAAATGTATTATATGGACGTGGAGCTTTATCATTATTTCATCGGGCGCGAGGATCAGTCTGTCAATGAGCAGGTAATGATCGGCAGGATCGACCAGCAGATTAAGGTCAACAAGATGATGATTGATATTATGGCGAATCTGAAGGGGCTGAACAAGCACTGCCGGAAATACATGATGAGCTATCTGGATATTATTATGACGGTGTCCTCCATGCTGCTGCTCAAATCCGGCACGGATGAAAATTTCGAGAAAAAACAGGAACTCTGGCGCTACCTGAAAAGTGCGGACATGGGGCTGTACTGGAAAATCCGTCACGGACTGCTTGGACGGGCGTGCAACCTTCCGGGAAAGGGAGGACGATCCGTATCGGTGGCAGGCTACAAGCTGACGCAGAAGTTTTATGGATTTAATTAAAAAGAAACTGCCGCTTATCCGATGATAAACGGCAGCTTTTCTTCGCTTAAGGAGACCTCCATGGAAGCTTCAACGGCGGCAGCCTCTCCATCCGTGTGGATCGCCTGCGCAGAGCCTGCGAAAAGCTTCGCCTTTTTGCAGCGCAGGATATGTACGCCCTTGTAGCCCACGTGTCTGCCGCTGAAGGCGGTCGGGAGCAGGAGGAGAATCTTCAGCTTCGGCATTTTTTCAATGAGGCAGATATCGAGAAGGTCGTCCTCCGCCGTGGCATTGGGGCAGAACATAAAACCGCCGCCCTCGTATTTCAGATTCATGACCGCGGCAAAATAAACCGCCGGGAAGGTGACCGGCTCTTTGTCATCCAGCACCAGCGTGAGAGAAAACGGGCGCAGCAGGAGGAGCTGCTTCAGGGCGATGCCGAGATAGGTGAGCTTTCCAAGTCCGACGCGGTTTAAAACAGGCTTTATTTTCGAGCGGAAGGTCTCGTGACAAACTGCCGCGTCAAAGCCGATGCCGGTGCTGACAGCGAAATGGCGGTCTTTTCCGTTTACACGGACACAGCCGGAATGAATGCGGCGGATTGCACAAGGGTGCAGAATCGCTGCAAGCGCCGCCTCCGGGTCTGTCGGAAGTGAGAGCCCTCTGGCGAGGTCATTGCCGGAGCCGGTGGGAATATAGCCGAAGCGGATAGCGGAATAATCGTGCAGACCGCTGATAACCTCATTTGCCGTGCCGTCGCCGCCCACCGCCACGATGGTGCAGAGGGGGCTGCCGGACGTGCGGGTGTCTGCCGCCTGCGGGGCATATTTTGCGCAGAGCATGTCCGCGATGCGCGTGGCGTGGCCGGGTCCCTTCGTAAAAAATACTTTGTAGGCGACCTGCTCCTGCCGTAATATTCCGGCAAGCCGTTCCCAGATTTTCCGCCCTTTGCCGGAGCAGGCGTTCGGATTGACGATGAAACAGTACATGATGTTCTCCTTTGCAGCGCAAAGTCCCGCAAAGCGGGAACCTTTTTTCTTAATCATACAGGATATACCGAAAATTGTAAACAAAGATGTGGAATTTACAGGTGCGAACGGTATTCCGTCGGGGTTACGTTTTTGTATTCCCGGAATTTACGAATAAAGTAACTGAAATTATCAAATCCGACGGAAAGCGCGACCTGGGAGACCGGCAATTCTGAATCCGTGAGTATCTGGCAGGCTTTTTGAATCCGGTATTCATTGATAAAAGCAATAGGTGGTTTCCCGATTTCCTGTTTAAAATAATGGCAGAAATAATTGGGACTCATAAAACATATTTTGGCCAGATCCGGTAAAGATATCGGTCCGGCATAGTTTTCGTGTATATATTCTATCACTTTCTTCAGTTTATTCTGGGAATCCTTTTCTTTTGAAGATATGGTATTTTCTAAAAAGCAGTCTGCCTGAAAAAACAATTCCAGTATCTGTAATATATGAATTTTGATGCTTAAAGAAGCACAGGAGGGGAGCGTGTGATAGAGCCGTATAATCTCCTGCATGTGAAACAGAATCATCTGGGATTCTTCCGGCGAAAATACAGAGGGAAGCGTGGGGAATATCAAATTACCGCTGGTGACCGGGCGGATAAAATTATGCTGGCATATATCGTATAATGTAAAGTCCAGAATGTCCGGATTAAAAACGATTGCGTGATGCAGAGAGGGTCCCCCGGATTTAATTTCATGCAATTCTCCGGAATTAATAAAACAAAATTCGCCTGGGTGCAGGGTAAAAGACCTGCCGCGTACGGTCAGATTCAGCACGCCGTGCTCTGCACAGATCCACTCTAATTCCTCATGCCAATGCTGTGACACGGAAAAGAAACCATCCTTATCATGGTGGGAATATACCTGCAGGGGAAAAACGGCTGTGCCGTGCGTATTGTTTTCATGGTAAATCGGAATCATGCAGTTTCACTCCAAATCGTAAAATAGTGTTATTATCTGGTAAGATTATGCAAGCATGAAAGCTTTTTCTATACTATACTAAAAAACACAATGAAAAACAAGAAGGGGGCAGAAAATATGGAAAAAAAGTGGTGGAAAAGCAGTGTTGTATATCAGATTTACCCGCGGAGCTTTTGCGACAGTAATGGGGATGGAATCGGCGATTTGAACGGAATCCGGTCAAAATTGTGGTATTTAAAGGAACTGGGAATCGACGTAATCTGGTTAAGTCCGGTGTACCAGTCGCCCAATGACGATATGGGCTATGATATCAGCGATTACCAGGCGATTATGAAGGAATTCGGAACGATGGAAGACTACGACCGTATGCTCGAACGGGCACATGAGCTCGGAATTAAGATAATGATGGATCTGGTGGTCAATCATACCTCCGATGAACATGCATGGTTCGTGGAAAGCCGGAAATCAAAAGATAATCCGTACCGTGATTTTTATATATGGAGAGAAGGAAAGGACGGAAAAGAACCGAATAACTGGGGGTCCTGCTTTGGCGGTTCGGCGTGGAAATATGACGGGGCGACAGACCAGTATTATCTGCATCTGTTTTCACAAAAGCAGCCGGATCTTAACTGGGAGAATGAGGCTGTAAGAAAAAGTGTGTTCGATATGATGACCTGGTGGTGCGATAAGGGCATCGACGGATTCCGGATGGACGTGATCAGCCTGATATCGAAGGTGCCGGAGCTTCCGGATGGAACGGTGGGGAAAAGCGGATATGGAGATTTCGGACCATATTGCGCAAACGGACCGAGAGTACACGAGTATTTGCAGGAGATGAACAGGAAGGTCTTATCCAAATATGACCTTATCACAGTAGGAGAGTGCTCCGGGGTTACGGTAGAAGAGGCGAAAAAATACGCTTCCTCTTCGGGAAAAGAACTCAATATGGTGTTCCAGTTTGAGCATATGGATCTTGACGGCGGAGAAAGCTTTAAATGGAATCACAAAAAGATAAAGCTGTCAGAGCTTAAAGCGGTTATGAGCAAATGGCAGACACAGCTCCAGGGAAAGGCGTGGAACAGTCTCTACTGGTGCAACCATGACCAGCCGAGAATACTTTCCCGTATGGGAAACGATACTCAGGAGTATCGCGAGATATCCGCAAAGATGCTGGGCACATGCCTGCATATGCTGCAGGGAACCCCCTACATTTTCCAGGGAGAAGAGCTGGGAATGACAAATTATCCATTTACATCGCTGGATGAGTTCCGGGACATTGAAAGCATTAATGCCTACCATGAACTCACAGAAAAGGGAATTATCTCACCGGAAGAAATGTTTGACTATATAAGCTATAAAGGAAGAGATAATGCCCGCACTCCGATGCAGTGGGATGACAGCGAACATGCCGGATTTACAAAAGGGACCCCGTGGATAGCGGTAAACCCGAATTATAAGGAAATTAACGCGAAGGAACAGCTGGAGAGAGCGGATTCGGTATTTCACTATTACCAGAAGCTGATTGCGCTGCGCAAACAGTACGATATCATTGTGTATGGAGATTATGAATTACTGCTGCCGGAAAGCGAAGAAATATATTCTTATATCCGCAGCCTGGAAGAGCAGAAGCTCCTGGTGATCTGCAGCTTTACGGAGCAGAAGATATCTTATGAAGTGCCGGAAAATTTGCGGGGAAGAAATGGGAAAATACTGATTTCTAATTATAACCGGGCCAGGGTACAGGAATCTATGACGCTGGAGCCGTATGAATGTATGGCAGTTTTGTATCAGGACAGACCCGTGGCAGAGTGGTAAAATACGGATCAGCTATGAGGTTACTGCGAACGGAGTGAACAGTAACATTATGAGCGCTCTGACGGGGAAAGGCTGAACTGTTCCTATTGAATTTGCGGAAATTTTATGCTACTATGGAGCAACAGGGCAAAAAAATTTCCGCCTGCACGGACAGATGGACTACGATGAAAGATGCGGGCGCAGAAATCAGTCTGGAGGAGATCAGCCCGGAGAAAGAAGAATGATGGAGGAGCGTTATGGAAAAAGAGACAGTTTCCAGAAATTTTATCGAGCAGATAATTGATAAGGACATTGCGGAGGGAAAATGTGATACGGTCTGCACGCGGTTTCCGCCGGAGCCGAACGGCTACCTGCACATCGGACACGCAAAATCCATTTTATTAAATTACGGAATTGCACAGCAGTACGGAGGAAAATTCAACCTGCGCTTTGACGACACGAATCCGACGAAGGAAAAGATGGAATTTGTAGAATCCATCAAAGCCGACGTGGCGTGGCTGGGAGCCGACTGGGAGGATCGCCTGTTCTTCGCGTCCAGCTATTTTGATCAGATGTATGAGGCGGCAGTGCTGCTCATCAAAAAGGGCAAGGCGTTTGTCTGCGATTTATCGGCGGAGGAAATCCGCCAGTACCGCGGCACGCTCACGGAGCCGGGCAAAAACAGTCCCTACCGTGATCGCAGCATCGAGGAGAACCTGCGTCTTTTCGAGGAGATGCGTGAGGGAAAATATGCTGATGGCGAGAAGGTGCTGCGCGCAAAGATCGATATGGCGTCGCCGAACATCAACATGCGCGATCCGGTCATTTATCGTGTAGCGCACATGAGCCACCACAATACCGGCGACAAATGGTGTATCTACCCGATGTACGATTTTGCGCATCCGATCGAGGATGCCATCGAGGGCGTGACACATTCTATCTGCACGCTGGAATTTGAGGATCACCGCCCGTTGTATGACTGGGTGGTGCGCGAGGTCGGTTATGAGAAGCCGCCGAAGCAGATTGAGTTTGCAAAGCTCTACCTCACCAATGTCGTTACCGGAAAACGTTACATCAAAAAATTAGTCGAGGACGGCATCGTGGACGGCTGGGACGATCCGCGCCTGGTGTCGATCGCGGCTCTGCGGCGCCGCGGCTTTACGCCGGAATCCATCAAGATGTTTGTGGATCTGTGCGGCATTTCCAAGAGCCAGAGTTCTGTGGACTACGCGATGCTTGAATACTGCATCCGCGAGGATCTGAAGCTGAAGAGAGCGCGCATGATGGCAGTGCTCGATCCGGTGAAGCTGATCATCGACAACTACCCGGAGGATCAGGTGGAATATCTGGAGGTTGTCAACAATCTGGAAAATCCGGAGCTTGGATCGCGCAGAGTGCCGTTTAGCCGTGAGCTTTATATCGAGCGTGAGGACTTCATGGAGGTTCCGCCGCGCAAATATTTCCGTCTGTTCCCGGGCAATGAGGTGCGTCTGATGAACGCCTACTTTGTAAAATGCGAGAGCTTTGTAAAGGATGAGAACGGAAAGATCACTGAAATCCACTGTACCTACGATCCGGCGTCCAAGGGCGGCAACAGCCCGGACGGACGCAAGGTGAAGGGCACGATCCACTGGGTGGCGGCGCCGACAGCCGTGAAGGCGGAGGTGCGCCTGTATGAAAATATTGTTGATGAGGAAAAGGGCGTCTACAACGAGGACGGCAGCATCAACGTGAACCCGAATTCGCTTACGGTGCTGAAGGAATGCTGCATTGAGCCGGAGCTGGCGCAGGCAAAAGCATATGACAGCTTCCAGTTTGTCCGCCAGGGCTTCTTCTGTGCGGATGCGCACGATTCGAAGCCGGATGCGCTGGTGTTTAACCGCATCGTATCGTTAAAGAGTTCCTTCCGTCTGCCGAAGGATGAGACAAAAGCATGAATGAATTAACCATCAGTCTGGACGCGAAAGCGTCCAGACCGCTTTATGAGCAGATTTATGAATATATCAGGCAGGAGATCCAGAGCGGGGGACTGCCCTGCGGCGAGCGGCTGCCGTCCACCAGAGGGCTTGCGAAGTATCTGGAGGTGAGCCGCAGCACAGTGACGCTTGCCTACGAGCAGCTTCTCTCGGAGGGCTATATCGACAACCAGCCCGGCAGCGGCTACTTCGTCAACGACCTGGAGGGGCTGTACCGGCTGCCGCAGGAGGAGAGCTTTGCCCAGAAGCATTCGGAGGAGCGCGCGGAGAAATGGCGGTATGATTTTTCGCCGTCCGGCGTTGATCTTGGAAGCTTTCCGCATAACACCTGGCGGAAGATTTCCAAAAATATTCTGATGCAGGATAATAAAGACTTTTTTCTGCTCGGCGCGCCGGAGGGTGAGGAGGAGCTGCGGCGGACCATCGCCGCTTATGTGCGTCAGGCACGCGGCGTGCGCTGCCAGCCGGAGCAGATCATCATCGGGGCGGGAAACGATTATCTTCTGATGCTGCTGAATGCGGTTCTTGGAGAGTGTACTTACGCGCTGGAAAATCCGACCTACAAAAAAGCGTACGATATCTTTCAGACGCTGGGGCGGCAGGTGACGGCGGTGGAAACCGACGAATACGGGATGCGTGTGGAATCACTTGCCGTAAGCGGCGCGCAGGCCGCTTATGTGATGCCCTCGCACCAGTTTCCGCTCGGCATTGTCATGCCTGTCGGACGCAGGCGGCAGCTTCTTAACTGGGCGGCGGAAAAAGAAGGGCGCTATGTGATCGAGGACGATTACGACAGCGAATTCCGCTACAAGGGCAAGCCGATTCCGGCGCTGCAGGGGCTGGATGAAAACGGAAAGGTGATCTATATCGGCACCTTCTCCAAATCCATTGCGCCGGCGATCCGTATCAGCTTTCTCGTGCTGCCGCCGGAACTGATGGAGCGCTACCGTGCGCGCGGACGTCGGTTCTCTTCGACGGTGCCCCGCATGGACCAGAAAATTCTGGCGGAATTTATCAAAAGCGGCGCCTATGAGCGTCATTTAAACAGAATGCGCGCCCTCTACCGGACGCGTCACGATGCGCTTTTAGAAGCTCTGAAGGAATTTCCGGAGATCTTTCATATTTCCGGCGAGTATGCGGGCACGCACCTGCTTGTTACGCTGCCGGAGCGCATCAGCGAGCGCACGGCGGTGGAGGCGGCGAGAGAGCGGGGGGTACGCGTCTATGGGCTTTCCGCTTATTGCGTGGAAGGGCATAGACCGAAGGAAACGACCCTGATCCTCGGCTATGCCACTATGCATGAGGACGAGATCCGCCAGGCGGCGAGAATTCTTGGAGAGCTTTATATGCTGCTGTAAATACCACTTTTATGTAAAACTTGCATCATTGTGATGAAATCTTTTAAATTGACGAATGCACATCTTTCCTGTATAGTAGATAGAAGAAGGCGAAGAGGCTTTTGCAGAAAACTGCAAAGGTCTCTTTTTTTATTAAAAAAGGGAGTGAAAGTATGAGAGATCTGATAGAGCGCACGGATATGATTAACCAGCTTCTCGCGCGTTATGGCGTGAAGTTTGGCATCTATAAGAACAACACGTTCCACGAGCAGCTTTTTCCGTTTGACGCGATTCCGCGGGTGATCACGAAAGCGGAGTTTGAGGTGATGGAAAAAGGGCTGGTCCAGCGTGTGGATGCTTTAAATTTGTTTTTGAAGGATATTTACGGGAAGAAGCAGATCGTAAAGGACGGCGTGGTGCCGGAGGAGTTTGTGTTTTCCTCAAAGGGCTATCTGCCGGAATGCGAAAACCTGCTGCCGCCAAAGGGCATCTACAGCCACATTTCCGGGATCGACCTGGTGCAGGCGAAGGATAAAAGCTGGTACATTCTGGAGGACAATCTGCGGATCCCGTCGGGCGCCTCCTATCCACTGATCGCACGGGAGCTGTGCAGGCGGGCGGCGCCGGAGACCTTCCGGCACAACGGAGTGGTGGACAACCGCAATTACGCGCAGCTTCTGAAGGAGACGATGGAATACGTAAACTGCGGCGGCATCCGCGTGATCATGACGCCGGGGCGTTATAATGCAGCATATTTTGAGCATTCCTACCTTGCGGAGCGCACCGGCAGCGTACTTGCCACCGGCAGCGACCTGTTCGTGGAGGATAACTGCCTCTACTATAAGGATTATGGCACGCATAAGCAGAAGGTTGGCGTGATCTACCGGAGAATTTCCGATGAATACCTGGATCCGTGCACCTTCCTGCCGGAATCGCTGATCGGCATTCCGAATCTGATGTCGGCGTACCGGGCAGGCAACGTAGCGATCGTCAACGCGCCGGGCAACGGGGTGGCGGACGACAAGGGCATCTACTATTTTGTACCGAAGATGATCGAGTATTATCTGCAGGAGACGCCGATCCTGAAAAATGCGCCGACCTATCTTCCCTACTATGAGGATGACCGGCGTTATGTGCTGGAAAATCTGGAAAAACTGGTGATAAAGGACGTCTCGGAGGCGGGCGGCTACGGCGTGGTATTCGGAAGGGATCTGGATAAAGAGGCGCTGGAAAACATGCGCAGCCTGATCGTCACGCAGTCGCGGCGGTTTATCGCCCAGGAGGTTATCGATTTTCTGGATCTGGAGATTATGGATGGCTATGAGCGCGTGGAGCGCAAGGCGGATCTGCGCGCGTTCGTGCTTGCCGGAGAAAAGACAAGAGTATGGGCGAGCGGGCTGACGAGATTTTCACGCAACCCGGATTCATTTGTGGTAAATTCATCGCAGGGAGGAGGCTTTAAAGACACATGGGTACTGTCTCATTAGAAAAAATGAACCATCTGTTCTGGCTTGGCAGATATACGGAGCGGGTTTACACGACTCTGCTCATGTTTGACAGATATTATGACATTATGATCGATCAGGATGCGCACGTTTACCGGGAATATTGCCGGAGACTGGCGATCCCGGACATTTACACGGACCGGAAGCAGTTTGCGCAGTCGTATCTGTTCGACAGGGAAAATCCGGATTCCATGTACGCCAATCTCATGCGCGCGTTCGACAACGCAGTTGTTCTGCGCGAGGAGGTGAGCAGCGAGGTGCTTGCCTACATCCAGATGTCGCTTGACGTTTTAAAGGCCGCGAAGAACCGTCCGGCGCCGGTCATGGAGCTGCAGAAGGTGACGGATTATCTGCTTGCGTTCTGGGGCGCGGCGGACGATTATGTGGAGAACGAGGAATCGAGAAACGTTATCAAGTGCGGAAAATATCTGGAGCGTCTGGATCTTTACTTTCGTTTTGACAGCCCGGCTCCGATGCTGGAAAAGGAGTACAGCAAGCTGATCAACCGGATAAAGCGCGTCAGCCTGCCGTTCAGCAGGGAGAATCTCGACACCTTCATAGATATTGCGCGGGACGGCGAAAAGCGGAAGGCGCAGTATACGGAAGCGCTGGAGCTGCTTGGCAGCGCCGTTGGAGTATAAATATGAAAGCGCTGGATTTTTATTACCGGATGCGGCTTGATTTTGATGCACCGGTGCGGGAGCATGATTTTGCGCTGCGCTATGTCCCGCACACGGACAGCGTGCAGGAGATCAGCGTCAGAACAAAAAAAGTGGAACCGGCAGACTGGCTCTGTGAGGAGACGGATACGTTCGGAAATCATGTTTATATCGGGCGCTGCAGCCGGGAACACGATTATTTTATGTGTGAGGTTTCCGGAACGGCAAAGGTAGACGTCAGCCGCCGGGAGCGGGAGGAATGCCGCTGCTGTTATTCCTATCCTACGCGGTTGACTGCATATGAGCCGGAGGTGCTTGATTTTTTGAAGCGTTTCCGGCTTCCGGATTGTACAAATTTTGAAAAGGCATGTATTTTAATGCAGCATCTGTACGATCATTTTAAATATGAGAGCGGTGTGACGAATATCGAGACGACTGCCGGGGAAGCGCTGCGGGGAGGGCGCGGTGTGTGCCAGGATTATGCGCACATTTTTATTGCGCTCTGCAAATGCAGCCGCATTCCGGCACGGTATGTGGCGGGACTGCAGATCGGCGAGGGGGCGACGCACGCCTGGACGGAGATCTATGACGACGGCATGTGGAAGGGCTTTGATCCGACGCACAACCGTTTTATTGACGACGTTTATATCAAGCTGTCGCACGGAAGGGATTATACTGATTGTATTCTGGATCGCGGCGTCTTTTACGGGCGCACGGGGCAGAAGCAGGAAATTTATGTAAATGTGGAGGAAGTGTCATGATACTGGAGGTTTCCAAGGCGGATCTGCCGGTGGGCGAGCATCTGCTGATACAGAAAAACCGTATACAACCAGAAAAGCTGACGGGAAAGGAAAAACGGATCGCAATCGTGACGGGCACGCACGGGGACGAGCTGGAGGGGCAGTTTGTGTGCTGCGAGCTGCAGCGCAGGATCCATGAGCACCCGGAATATCTAAAGGGCATTGTGGATGTCTATCCGGCACTGAATCCTCTGGGAATCGAATCGATCACGCGCAGCATTCCGATTTTTGATCTTGATATGAACCGCATTTTTCCGGGAAACCGGGAGGGCGGCATTGCAGAGAACTGCGCGGCGGATATTATTGAGGATATCAGAGGGGCGGACGTCTGTGTTGACATCCATTCCAGCAATATTTTTCTGATGGAGATCCCGCAGGTGCGTATCAACGAGCTGACGGCGGATACGCTGGTGCCGCTTGCAAAGCACCTGAATGTGGACTTTGTGTGGGTACATGCTTCTGCAACCGTACTGGAGTCGACGCTGGCGTATAGTCTGAACCAGGCAGGCGTGCCGACGCTGGTCGTGGAGATGGGCGTCGGAATGCGCATTACACGGAAATACTGCGATCAGCTCACGGAAGGACTTTTTAATCTGATGAAGGAGCTTGGCATGTGGGAGGGGGAGACAGGACCGGTCATCGAGCCGGTTATTTCCACTGACCACCAGGTTGGCTTTCTGAACGCCAATACCTCCGGCATTTTTGTGCCGTCTGTGGAGCACGGCGATTATGTGCGAAAAGGGCAGCATATGGGCGACATCCTGCATCCGCTTACCGGGGAGACGGTTGAGAGGGTATGCGCCTGTATGACGGGGATGGTGTTTACCAGGAGGGAATACCCGATCGTCTACAGCGGATCGCTGCTGGCAAGGATTCTGGGAGGTGTGATCTCATGAGGATGGAGGATATCTATGCGCTGGACGGCGTTTACCGCGAGCCGATGTGCGTGAAGGGTTATTTTTTCGGAAAAGGAAAGAAGGCGGCGTGCGTGGTCGGCTCCATGCGCGGCAATGAGATCCAGCAGCTCTATGTATGCTCGCAGCTTGTGAAGGCGCTGGAGGAGCTGGAAAAGAAGGGGGCAATCGCGGCAAACAATGAGATACTGGTGATCCCGGCGGTCAATGTCTACTCTATGAACATTGAGCGGCGCTTCTGGGCGCTGGACAATACGGACATTAACCGGATGTTTCCGGGGTACAGCGAAGGCGAGACGACGCAGCGCATTGCCGGCGGCGTATTTGAAAAGGTGAAGGATTACGATTACGGCATTCAGTTTGCCAGCTTTTATACACCCGGCGATTTTGTGCCGCATGTGCGCATTATGGATACCGGCTTCACGAACGAAAGCCTGAGTAATCTGTTCGGACTTCCCTATGCCGTTATCCGCAAGCCGCGCCCGATCGATACGGCTACACTGAATTATAACTGGCAGATCTGGGAGCGCAATGCCTTTTCCGTGTATACCAAGGAGACAGACTGCATTGACGAGACATCCGCGCAGCAGGCGGTCGCTGCAGTCCTGCGGTTTCTCACACGCATGGGAATCATCCGTTACCACAGCCATAGCGGTTACATTGCTTCTATTATAAATGAGGAAGAGCTTCGCACCGTTCATGCCGACATGGGCGGCATCTACCGCCGCCATGCAAAGCCAGGCGACGAGGTGCAGTGCGGAGAGGTGATGGCGGAAATCCTCCACCCCTACGAGGGCTACGTCATGTCGCAGGTCATTGCTCCGGTAGACGGCATCGTCTTTTTTGCACACAAAAAGCCGCTCGTCTGCGAGCATGAGATTGTTTATCGGCTGATCAAGCGGATGCATCTTTAGCTGGGTGGAATTCGCTTTTCTTCTGTGGGAATGTGTGTTATATTAAACATATAGAAACCACAGGAGAAAAGCGCATGAAACAATACTATGATTATTTGACGGATTTTATTTTTATGGAGGATACTCCGCAGGAGGCGGACGTTATCTTCATCCCGGGCAGCGGCTACGGCGAGCTGGCGATCCATGCTGCAGAGCTGTATCACCAGGGCTTCGCAAAGAAAATCGTGGCGTCCGGGAAATACAGCATTCTGGGCGATTCCTTCGCAGGACCGGTTTCTCCCAGGGAGTATGTTGGGAAAAACTATAAGACGGAAAGTGATTTTCTGACGGCGATCCTTCTGGAAAAAGGCGTTCCGCACGAGGCGATCCTGCAGGAAAAACAGGCGACCTATACCTACGAAAATGCAATATACACGGCAAAGCTTCTGGCAGGACAACAGATAAAACGGGCGCTGCTCGTCTGTCAGACCTTCCATGCGCGCAGGAGCTTTCTGTATTATAAGATTCTGTTTCCGGATACGGAGCTTCTTGTATGCCCGGTGAATACGCGCGGCATTACGAGAGAAAACTGGTATCTTGACGCGGAGAAGATCGACACGGTATTAGGAGAGGTGGAGCGCTGCGGCGGGCAGTTTCACGAGATTATGAAAGAGCACGCCGCACGGATGATAAATGAAAGATAAAAAACGCCCGGTTCAGAGCCGGAACTGACCGGTAATCGCCAGCTTCAAAAAGCCAAGTATGATCAGATGCACTGGATAGAACCAGTAGAAAAAGTATTTCATCTGCTTTCCGCGGGTACCGTTATAGAACCAGACAAGGATAAACGACAGGGGCGCCCATGCTTCCCAGGAAATTGCGATAGCGCCGAAAATCGACTGTAAACGACGATCGAAGCGCAGGAAATAAAGCACCTCGATTAAAAATACTCCCTTAAATCCATAATCCGTATACATGACCTTTGCAAGGTACAGACCGCCCGCCAGGATCGCGGCTTCCATGAGAATGGAAAACCAGCGCTGCAGGGCGTTTTTTGTCGGTCTTTGCTCAAAATAGGTGACACCCATCATGACCAGCAGTCCGATGAGCAGGGTAAAGTAAACATTCTGGTGATGCCAGCTGAACAGGTTGTTTGCCAGTGCAAAATCAAACGGCAGCTCGGAAATCAGCGCGAAGAGAAATAACCGCAGCGCATATTTTACTGTGCTTCTGGTATGGATAAAGCCTTCCACGAGCAGAAAGCAAAAAACAGGAAATGCCAGACGACCGATAGCGCGCGTAACGGGATAAAGCTCCGTAAAAAAATGCTGCATATTTTCGGGCGCGAAATACCGAAGCGGTCCGACGAGAGCCGCTCCGGTATGATCGATCATCATTGTAACGATTGCGAAAATTTTCAGGGTACTTCCGCTGAGGGAAGGGCGTTTGTATGTGTACATGGTCTATTCCGTATCGCTTTCTGCTTCTGTTTCCGTTACCGTTTCGCTGGTATCTTCGGCAGAAGCCTCATCATCGGAAATCTCATCATCAGAAGCCTCATCGTCGGAAACCTCATCATCAGAAGCCTCATCATCAGAAACCTCGTCATCAGAAACTGCATCATCAGAAATTTCAGCATCAGCGTCCTCGTCTATGACTTCGACATCCTCTTCATCCAGATACTCGATATCCAGATCGTCCGTGTCGTAGTACAGCTCGGCATCCACATCGTTGAAATGATTATTTTCACCAAGGAAGTCAAGCACCTTTGTACGAAGCAGATAATATTTATAAGAAGTAATGTCCCCGATCGATTTTTCATATTCTTCCGTGGAGAGATACTCGGAGTACAGCATATCCTCCTCCAGACTTGCCTGATATTCCTCGTCGGATACGGAAAGCTTTTCCTTTGCGGCAATGGTGTACACGACCATACGCTCGTACATCGTTTCCAGAATGTAGGCTTCCTGGTCGTAATCCTCGCCGTAAATTTCCTGGATATCGTCGACGCCGTAGTCTTCCATAGCTGTTTTTTCCTCGGTTTCCACGGCGGTCCGGCAGCTTTCATAAAGCTCCTCCGGACGTCCGCTGAAGGTAGAGCTGTCAATGACGGAGATCAGCAGATCTTCGCATGCCATATCCATTGCGTCGGCGGCGTATTCCTCTTCGAGGGAGGTCCTAAGCTGCGCTTCGTATTCTTCGACAGTAGAGCAGTCAGAAACACTGGCGACATATTCGTCGTTGTATTCCGGCATAACGACTTCATATATTTCGTTCAGCGTAACCTCAAAGGTGGCGAGCTGCCCGTCCAGAATGCCGTCGTAGGGTTCCGGGAAGGTAATGTCGAAGGTCTTTGTCTCGCCGGCCTTCATGCCGACGATCTCGTCCTCAAAGCCGTCGATGAAGCTGTCGCTGCCAAGCTCAAGCTCCATATCTTCCATGGAACCGTCCTCCAGCTCTTCGCCGTCTACCGTGCCCGCGAAATCGATCACAACAACATCGCCGTCTTTTGCGGCGCGGTCTGTGATCTCGTTGTATTCCGCCATCATATAACGCTCGTTTTCGATAGCGCTCTGCAGATCCTCATCGGTGATGGTCGTGACCTGACGATCGACAGTGAGACCGGTATAGGCGCCGAGATCCACATATTTTTTCGAGTAGTCCTGGACGAGACCCTTTTCGCCGCTGCAGCCGGCGAGAAGCGCTGCGCTGCAGGCAGCGGTAAGGAGCAACATGATTTTCTTATTCATATTCATAAAGCTTTAATCCTTTCGTGTGAAATTGTGAATAAAAAGAGTATAGCATGAAAATGTGAAGCTTGTGTGTAAAATTTTTTAATAATGAAAAAAAAGATTGAGATTCCATGGGAAGTGTAGTATACTAAGCGCATGAGCTTTGAGACAAGGAGGATACAGCACTATGAAGCATATTAAAACACTGAATACGCAGAGCTTGCAGAATACTTTGAAAAAAGGCGGATGCGGCGAATGTCAGACATCCTGCCAGTCAGCATGCAAGACTTCCTGCACAGTAGGAAACCAGAGCTGCGAAAACAACAAATAAGAAAGACGGATAAGCAGCGGAGATTCTTCGCTGCTTATTATAAGTTAGCGGAGTGTAAGAAAAAAATGGTTCACCAATACAAAAACAATGGTTTCAACATGGTACTGGATACCAACAGCGGTGCCGTCCATGTCGTTGATGAGACCGTATACAGAGTCATCGGGCTTTTGAATGAGGGACGATCCCCGGAGGAGATCAAGAGCGCGCTGACGCCGGCATACGGGGAGGAAGAGGTCTGTGAGGCGCTCGCCGAGTGCGAAGAGCTCAAAACGGCGGGGCAGCTTTTCACAGAGGATATTTACAGAGATGCGATTATTGATTTCAAAAAGCGCAAAACCGTGGTGAAAGCGCTCTGCCTGCATATCGCGCACGACTGTAATCTGGCGTGTCGTTATTGCTTTGCGGAGGAGGGCGAGTACCACGGAAGGCGCGCGCTTATGAGCTATGAGGTCGGAAAAAAGGCGCTCGACTTTCTGATCGCCAATTCCGGCAGCCGCAGAAACCTGGAGGTCGATTTCTTCGGCGGCGAGCCGCTTTTAAACTGGCAGGTCGTGAAGGATCTGGTAAAATACGGAAGAGAGCAGGAAAAGCTGCATGATAAAAAATTCCGTTTTACGCTCACGACCAACGGCGTGCTTTTAAACGACGAGGTGATGGAATTCTGCAACCGTGAGATGGCAAACGTCGTGCTCAGTATCGACGGAAGAAAAGAGGTGCACGACCGGATGCGCCCGTTCCGCGGCGGAAAGGGCAGCTACGAGCTGATCCTGCCGAAATTCCAAAAGTTTGCCGACAGCCGCGGCCAGCAGAAATACTATGTGCGCGGCACCTTCACGAGAAATAACCTCGATTTTGCCAAGGACGTGCTCCATCTCGCCGATCTCGGCTTTAAACAGATTTCGGTGGAGCCGGTGGTGGCGGCTCCTGAGGAGGACTACGCGCTGCGCGAGGAGGATATCCCGGTGATCTGCGAACAGTATGATAAGCTTGCAAAAGAGATGATAAAGCGCGAAAAAGAAGGGAGAGGCTTTAACTTTTTCCACTTTATGATAGATCTTACCGGCGGACCGTGCGTGTATAAGCGTCTGTCCGGCTGCGGTTCCGGAACAGAGTACCTTGCGGTGACGCCCTGGGGCGATCTCTACCCGTGCCATCAGTTTGTCGGGGAAGAAAAGTTCCTGATGGGAAATGTGGACGAGGGCATTGTGCGCACCGACATTGTCGATGAATTCAAGGGCTGCAATGTCTATGCAAAGGAAAAGTGCCGGGACTGCTTTGCAAGATTTTACTGCAGCGGCGGATGTGCGGCAAATTCCTATAATTTCCACGGGCATATCAACGACGCATATGACATCGGCTGTGAGCTGCAGCGCAAGCGTGTGGAATGCGCGATCATGATCAAGGCGGCGCTTGCGGAGGATTAAGCGTTTTTTGGTAAAATGTTAATTTAGTCTGCAAATAAAAAGTCAAGCAGAAATTGATGAA
>UMDR01050075.1_pt1 | contig 40815 bp, 38 predicted proteins | sample 1964541 | NCBI WGS metagenome assembly UMDR01 (sample SAMEA4835999, study PRJEB28245) | human gut metagenome | biome: gut microbiome; material: fecal sample | place: Denmark | collected 2008 | reverse complement strand
GGCCATCCATGCGCTCAGCCTGCCCGCCGCCTGTGCGCCGGACACGGCCGGGGAAGCGGTGGCACGCACCGTGCTGACCATTTTGCGGGAGCAGGAGGAACACACATGAGCACGCAGAAAAAAGGACGCATTGCATTTGCGGTGTGCGGCAGCTTCTGCACACTGGAAGCGGCGCTTGCGGCAGCGCAGCAGCTGACAGAACAGGGCTGGGAGCTGCTGCCCATCATGAGCTTTGCCGCAAAGCAGGATACCCGCTTTGGCACCGGGCAGTTCTGGCAGGAACGGCTGGAAGCCCTTACCAGCCATGCAGTGCTGGACACATTGCAGGCCGTGGAGCCGCTTGGCCCTAAAAAGCTGGCCAGTGCACTGGTGATCGCGCCCTGCACCGGGGCCACGCTGGCACGGCTGGCGGAGGGCCTTTCCGATACGCCGGTAACGCTGGCGGCAAAAAGCCTTTTGCGGGTGGGATGCCCGGTGGTGGTGGGCGTTTCCACAAACGACGGGCTGGGCGCATCGGGGGAGAACATGGCCCGGCTCTACCAGCGCAAGCACTACTATTTTGTGCCCTACGGGCAGGATGACCCCACCCACAAACCCAACAGCCTGAAGGCGGACTTTGCCCGTCTGCCCGCTGCACTGGACGCTGCGCTGGCCGGGCGGCAGCTGCAGCCGGTGCTTCTGGGAAATCACGACGCGTGAATGTCTTTTCAGCCGGGGCAAAGTGTGGTATACTATTATCTGATGCTTTGCCGGTGCAGTACGACGGGCAGAAAAACGCTCAATGGAGAAAAACCAGATGAAAAAACTGACGGCGGCGCTGTGCGTTGTGCTGCTTATGATCTGCGTGTTCGTGCCGGGGGCAGCGGCGGCTGGCCCTGCCCTTGGTGCCACCCGCGCTTACTGCATCATCGATGCAGACACCGGCCTTGTGCTGGCACAGCAGAATATGAACGAAGAGCTGCACCCGGCATCCATCACCAAGGTGATGACGCTGGGCCTTGCCTGCGAAAAGGCGCAGGGAAACTGGGATGATATAAAGCTCACCGTGACCCACGAGGATGTTTACTCGCTGGCAGGCACCGATTCCAGTCACATTGCCCTGCGCGAGGGCGAAGAAGTGCCCCTGACCGATGCACTGTATGCCACCCAGATGGCCAGCGCCAACGACGGCGCGAACCTGCTGGCCGAATATGTGGGAGAGGGCACCATCGCGGACGGCGTGGCAAAGATGAATGCGCGGGTAGAAGAGCTGGGCCTTGCGCACACCCACTTTGCAAACCCTCACGGCATCAGTGACGACGACCACTACACCAGCTGCTACGATATGGCGCAGATCCTGCGCTGGGCACTGGAGCAGCCGGGCTTTGAGCAGGTGTTCACCCGCAATGAGATGTACACCATGGACCCCACCAACATCCAGCCCGTGACCCGCTACTTTTCCCAGCAGGACAAAATGCGCATCGGCTCCAGCCGGTACCATATCACGTCGATCAAGGGCTCCAAGCTCGGCTATACCAACACGGCCCGCTACAGCTACGCCTGTCTGGCGGAGCAGAACGGCGTCCGGCTCATCTGCGTGACCATGCAGAGCGAGCTGAGCACCGATAAATACAACGATGTCCGCACTCTGCTGGACTACGCCTTCAGCACCTTTACCGGCTACACCGACCTGCCCGCGCAGGGCATCACAGCACCACTGAGCGTGGTGGGCGGCGGCGGGAGCCTTGGCACCGTGACCGTCTCCGACCCCGGCGTGCGGCTGCTGCTGGCCAACGGCCTGACTGCCGACGATGTGGAGGTGACGCTGGAACTGCCGGAAAGCTATGTCCTTGGCTCCGACCCGGAGGTGTACGCTGTGTACACCGTCCACGGCGGCGAAAAGCAGGAGAGCACCAGCGTGCGTGTGGATGCGGAAATTTCCGGCCTGCCTGAACTGCTGGAGAACAGCACCGGTCAGGAGCTGGAAGCGGCCAAGGCGGTAAAGCCCCAAAGCCATGCATTCTGGCTGTTGGGCATCTCGCTGGGGTCCACCGCAGCGGCAGCGCTGGTGACCTTTCTGGTGGTGCGGTTCATCACTTGGCGGAAGAAACGCCGCAGAACGCGCACGGAACAGGGACAGACCCGCCGCGGCAAATAAGCGCAAAAGCCTGCGTCGAACAGACTTTTCCAGATAAAACAAACATGCTTCACAAAAAGAGAGGTACAAAATATGGGCAAGTTTACGTTTACTCAGACCGAGATCCCCGGTGTTGTGGTCATTGAGCCGCAGGTGTTCGGCGACGACCGCGGCTATTTTATGGAGACCTATCAGAAGGATCAGTTTGCCGAAGCCGGCATCGATAAGGAATTCGTGCAGGACAACCAGAGCCGCTCCACCCGCGGCGTGCTGCGCGGCCTGCACTTCCAGAAGGAGCACACGCAGGGCAAGCTGGTGCGCGTGACCAAGGGCGAGGTGTTCGATGTGGCCGTGGATTGCCGCCCCCACAGCGCCACCTTCGGCAAGTGGGTGGGCGTGACCCTGTCCGAGGAGAACAAGAAGATGTTCTACATCCCGGAGGGCTTTGCACACGGTTTTCTGGTGCTGAGCGATGTGGCAGAGTTCTGCTACAAGTGCACCGATGTGTACGACCCCACCAGCGAGGGCGGCATCCCCTACGATGACCCCACCGTGAACGTGCAGTGGCCGGACTGCGGCTGCGAGCACAAGACCAGCGCAAAGGACAAGCTGCACGAGCCCTTTGCTGCACAGAAGTTTGAATATTTTGAAAAGTGGTGATCGCCTGTGGCAAAATTCAAAGCAATGTGGAACGGCTTCTGGTGCTACCGCTACCTGCTGTGGAATCTGGTCAGCCGTGACTTCAAGCTCAAATACCGCCGCAGCGTGCTGGGCGTGGTGTGGAGCGTTCTGAACCCGCTGCTCATGTGCCTTGTGTACTGGGCCGTGTTCAGCAGTCTGATGGACATGCGCGGCAGCGGCATCGACAACTTTGCCGTGTTCCTGATGTGCGGCCAGCTGCTGTTCAACTTCTTCAACGAGGCCACCTCCACCGGCATGAGCAGTGTGCTGGGCGCAGCGCCCCTGCTCAAAAAGGTGTATATCCCCAAGTATATCTTCCCGCTGGAAAAGTGCTGCTTTGCCATGGTGAACTGCGTGTTCAGCTTTGTGGCGCTGCTGCTGGTCATGATCTTTACCGGTGCACCCTTCCACCTGACCCTCATCGAGGCGGTCTACCCGCTGGTGACGCTGTTCTTCTTCAGTCTGGGCGTGGGCCTGCTTCTGGCAGCGGCTACCGTGTTCTTCCGGGATATCATGCACATCTGGAGCGTGTTCATCACCGCATTGCTGTATTTTTCCGCCATCTTCTACGACCCCACCCAGATGACCTTTTCCATCGGCGGGTTCAACATGCAGCAGATCATCAAGCTGAACCCCATGTACTGGTACATCACAGGCTTCCGCCGTACCGTGATGTGGGGCATCCCGCTGGATTTCAACATGTTCGCGGTGTGCGGCTGCTGCGCCGTGCTTTCCATGCTGGTGGGCGTGTGGGTATTCCGCAAAACGCAGGACCGCTTTGTGCTGCATATTTAAGGAGGAAGAACAATGGAACCGATCATCAAAGTGGACAATGTTTCCATGTGCTTCAACCTCTCCAAGGAAAAGCATGAGAGCCTGAAAGAGTATTTTCTGGCCATGGTGCAGGGCCGCCTGCAGTACGATGAATTCTACGCCCTGAAGGACGTGAGTCTGGACATCATGCCCGGCGATTTCTACGGCCTTGTGGGCCTGAACGGCTCGGGCAAGTCCACCCTGCTCAAGACCATTGCGGGCGTGTACAAGCCCAGCAAGGGCAAGGTGACGGTCCGCGGCTCCATCGCCCCGCTCATCGAGCTGGGCGCGGGCTTTGATATGGACCTGACTGCCCGCGAGAACATCTATCTGAACGGCACGGTGCTGGGCTTCTCGCCCAAGTATCTGGACGAAAAGTTTGATGAGATCGTGGAGTTCAGCGAGCTGCAGAACTTTCTGGATGTGCCGCTCAAGAACTACTCCTCCGGCATGGTGGCCCGCATCGGCTTTGCCATTGCCACCATCACCAAGCCCGATATCCTCATTGCGGACGAGGTGCTTTCGGTGGGCGATTTCCTGTTCCAGCAGAAGTGCGAAAAGCGGATGCAGGAGCTGATGGCGGGCGGCACCACGGTCATTCTGGTGTCTCACTCCATTGAGCAGATCGAGCGCATGTGCAGCAAGGTGGCATGGCTGAGCCACGGCCACCTGAAAATGAACGGCGATACGGCAACGGTCTGCGCGGCCTACAAGGCAACGCAGCGCGGCGAGGCCTGATATGAATGTACGACTGAAACGTGCCAGAGAACTGGCAGGCTATGCGGTGCAGCTGACGAAGGACGAGGGCCTGCCCACCATGCTCAAACGGGGCGCGGGCTTTGTCAAGCGCCGCTGCTTTGGCAAGCGTGCCCGCTATCTGCCCGCCAAAAAGGTGCTGGAAGCCCAGCGGGCTGAAATGGCCGACAAAACGGCGGCAGACTGCGGCCTGCCCACCATCAGTATCCTAACCCCGCTGTATAATACACCGGAAAAATACCTGCGGGAATTTCTGGATTCCTTTGTGAACCAGACGGCCCCCAACGGTCAGCTCTGCCTTGCGGATGCTTCCGATGCAGAACATGCCGATGTGAAGCGCATCGTGGAGGAATATCAGACAAAGAATCAACGCATCGTATACAAAAAGATCAAAAACAAGGGCATCGCGGCCAACACAAATGCTGCGGCAGAGCTTGCCGCAGGGGAATATCTGGCCCTTGCCGACCACGATGATATCCTTGCGCCCCACGCCATGTACACCATGGGCAAAGCCATTCTGCAGCTGCGGGCGCAGGGCGAGCCGGACGGCTTCCTCTACAGCGATGAAGCACTCTTTTCCAAGAACATCCAGCGGCCCATGGTGGCCCACTTCAAGCCGGATTACGCCCCGGACTACCTGCTGTGCTGCAACTACATCTGCCACTTGGCGGTGTTCCAAAAGGCGCTGTGGGGTGAGATCGGCGGGGAGAGGCCGGAGTGCGACGGCAGTCAGGACCACGACCTGTTCCTGCGCCTTGTGGAAAAGACCAGCGGTGCGGCCCATGTGCCGCAGGTGCTGTACTACTGGCGGGTGCACGCAGGCTCCACCTCCGGCGGCACCGATGCCAAGCCCTATGTGGCGGCAGCAGCCAAAAAGGCGCTGGCCGACCATTTGGCCCGCACCGGGCGCACCGGCACCGTGGAGGATGGCTTGTTTCCCAGTACCTACCGGGTGAAGTGGGATATCGTGGGCGACCCGAAGGTAAGCATCCTCATCCCGAACAAGGACCACACCGACGATCTGGAAAAGTGCCTGCACAGCATCTGGACCAAAACCAGCTGGGAAAACTTTGAGGTCATCGTCATCGAGAACAACTCCACCGACCCGGCGACCTTCGCCTATTATAAGGAAGCCCGGCAGCGCTACGACGGCCTGCAGGTGGTCAACTACCCGCAGAAGGGCTTCAACTTTTCCGGCATCAACAACTTTGGCCGGCAGTACGCCAGCGGGGATTACCTGCTGCTGCTGAACAACGACGTGGAGGTGCGCAATGCGGATTGGCTCACGGAGCTTTTGCGGCAGTGTGCTCACCCCGGCGGCGCGGCCATCTGCGGCGCGGAGCTGCTTTACCCGGACGAGACCTTGCAGCATGCGGGCGTTGTGACCGGCCTTGGCGGCTACGCGGGCCACAGCCACAAATACCGCAAGGCGGGCGGCAGCGGCTACATGTTCCGCGCTGCAACGGTGCAGGATTTTTCCGCCGTCACCGGTGCCTGCCTGCTGGTAAAGACCAGCGTGTGGGACGAAGTGGGCGGTCTGGACGAAGCCTTTGCGGTGGCCTTCAACGATGTGGATTTCTGCCTGCGGGTGCGGGATGCAGGATACCGCATTGCGTGGACACCCTATGCTCAGCTGACCCATTACGAGAGCAAGAGCCGCGGCGGCGACGAAAAAGACCCGGTGAAAGCCCGGCGCTTTGCCGCCGAGCAGCAGCGGCTGTATGCCGTGCACGGCAAGGCGAACATCCGGCACGACCCCTACTACAACCCCAACCTGACCATGGACCGGGAGGATTTTTCCGAAAGCAATGATCTGCGCGGGCTGAAAGAGGGACGTATCACGGTGCAGTGGAGGAAATAACAGCATGAACATCAAGGGCCATTTTGAGACCATCACCCGGCACAAGCTGCTGGTGATGAAATACTGCTTTGCCTGCGGGCTCTATGAGCAGGGCCTTGCCCACGACCTGAGCAAGTACAGCCCTACCGAGTTCATTCCGGGCTGCATCTATTATCAGGGTGACCACAGCCCCAACGAAGCGGAACGTCTGGCGCGGGGCTATTCCTCCGCGTGGCTGCACCACAAGGGCCGCAACAAGCACCATCTGGAATACTGGATCGATTACAGCACCCGGAAGGCGGGCCTTGCCGGCATGAAGATGCCCCTGCGCTATGTGTGCGAAATGGTGTGCGACCGCGTGGCCGCCAGCCAGATCTATCTGGGCGACAAGTACACCGATGCTTCCCCGTGGGAATACTACGAGCGCAGCAAGACCCACTACCTGCTTCACCCGGAGACCCGTGCCCTGCTGGAAGAGCTGCTGAAAATGGTGCGCGACCTTGGACACGACCGCACCTTTGAGCACATGAAATACCTGCTGGGCTGCGAAAAAGATTATTAAAAGGAATATTTTGCCTGAAAACACCGCTGAGGGAGACCCGGCGGTGTTTTTTGTATGCCATGAAAAAACACAAAAAAGCTCCGGCGCGGTGCTGTGCTTTCCTGCCAAAGGATACGCCGCAGCCCCAAAACGGTGCGCACCTGTGCCAAAAGGCGGACGTATTTTTTGTTTTTTCTGCGAATTGACGTTGCTGCCGGGGGGGGGGGTACAATAGATAAAACAGACCGGAGGGGTTCGGTCTGGATGTGAGATACCTTTTTGATAAAAAGGAGGAGAAAAAAATGAAACTGTTCAAGAAACTGGCGGCTGCCGTACTGGTGGCTGCTCTGGCACTGACCATGGTGGGCTGCGGCGGACGCAACAGCCTCACGGATCAGATCAAAGACGTGATCGCGGACTTTTATGCAATGGAAGACAAGGACGTCACAAACAAAAAAGAGCTGGATGCGCTGGCGGCAAAGCTGATGGCAGAGGCAGACAAGGCTGCCGCAAAGGCTGAAAATAAAGGCAAAACGGTTCTGGAGCTGCTCATCGATGAAGAGGTCGTAAAGGCTGCGGGGATCAACGCTGCAAAGGAAACTTACCGTGTATCGGCCGTTGAAAACTATAAGCTGCTCAGCAGCACAGTAAGTAAAGAGAAGGCATTGCTGTTTGCACTAGAGTTGACAGATAGTGAAAATGAGCAAATCGGCAGCGGCGTTCTGAATCCGAACAGCTACGGCCTTGCCATGGGTAAGATCAATGGCAAAGAGTATTTTGTCATGCTGATGAACGGACCGTCGAGGCTCTAAGAGCAGGATGCTCGTAGGCTGATAGGAGCATAAAGGAGGAACAAAACCATGAAATTGTTCAAGAAACTGGCAGCCGTTGCATTGGCAGCGGTTCTGGCACTGACGATGGCGGGCTGCGGCGGAAGCGGCAGTGTTTTGATGAAGGATGAACTGCTGAAGCTGGCAATGGATCAGATGACCATGAACGGCAGTACCGCAACCCACAGCAAGGAGCTGGATGCATTGGCGGCAAAGCTGGTGCAGGAAGCAGACAAGGCTGCCGGGCAGGACGCACACAAGGGCGAGGATGTAAAAACGATCCTGACAGCCGACGAGGTCGTGAAGGCGGCCGGCATCGACACCAACGCAAACGGGTATATCCTCAATGCAGCTCTGAACATTCAGTTCAAGAGCAGCGGAACGCTTATGGAGTACTTTCAGCTGCAGTGGATGCAGGATGCCATCAACCCGTGGACGGACGATGGATCCAACAGAGCCGTGAAGATCGGAACGATCGAGCAGCTGGGCGACAATGTTGACGTCGGCGTGGCAATGGGCAAGATCGGCGGCAAGGAATACGTTGTGATCCTTTATGCCAACCACGCGGCATAACACCTTTTAAGAAAAAGCGCTTCGGCGCAGCACCCCGGCACACGGAGAACCCCTCCGTGTGCCGGGGCTTTTTGCTGCCTTTTTTGCCCCGCAAACCACAAAGCCCCCAGCCCGTGCGGCACTGCCGCTCAGGCTGGGGGCTGTTTTTGTGCAGGACGCGGGGGTTACTGCTCGTTCTCGTAGATCTGGATATAGCGAGGCGCGTTTTTATCCTGAATGAACAGCAGCGCGGCGGTCAGGGCCACCGCCAGAGCAGTGAGGACGGCGAGCAGTGCTTTGAGAACCTTCATCGTTTCAAGCCTCCTTGGTAAGTCTGGCGCGGAGCGGGGGACGTTCCGCAGTTTTTGGCTGCCCTTAGTATAGCATAATCCGCATACAAAGGCAAACACCGGATGCAGGAAGAAAAATACGGTGGTTAGCTATATATAACCGCGAAAAAATGAAAAGAAAGTTCAGGAAAATACATCATTTTTGTGCCATTGTCGTTGACTTCCCACGCCAAAATGATACAATAAACATGTTAAGCAGCTGCTGTCCCTGTACCAGTGCGCCTGCATGGGCGTGGGGGCGGCAATTCAAGCAGAATGGGGGATTTGAATTCCATGTTGAACAAGCTGAAACGTGCGGCGCTTGGCGCGCATACGCCGCATGACAAGGCAACTGCTGCAAGCAAACCGATCCCGATGCCTCTGCCCGCGCAGGTACGCATCCTCATGAGCCAGCATATCGGCGCTCCCGCCAAAGCTCTGGTCAAAAAGGGCGACGAGGTGTTCGTTGGCACCAAGATCGGCGAGGCTGGCGGCTTCGTCTCTGCAAACATCCACTCCAGTGTCTCCGGCACGGTTGCCGCAGTGGAGCCCTTCCGTCTGTCCAATGGCCGCATGTGCGACTCTGTCGTCATCAAGACCGATGGCAAACAGACCGTGGATCCGGCTGTCAAGGCACCGGAAGTGACCGATAAGGCCAGCTTCCTCAAGGCTGTGCGTGAGTGCGGCCTGGTCGGTCTGGGCGGCGCAGGCTTCCCGACCGACGTAAAGCTGCAGCCCAAGCAGCAGGTGGATACCCTGCTGATCAACGCTTCCGAGTGTGAAGTGTGGCTGACCAGCGATACGCAGGAGATGCTGAACTGCAGCGATGATATCATCCGCGGCATCAAGGCCGTGTTGCAGTACACCGGCATCCCGAAGTGCGTCATCGGCATTGAGAACAACAAGCCCGAGTGCATCGACCTGCTGTGCAAAAAGACCAATGGCGACAGCACCATCGAGGTCAAGCCCCTGCCCAGTGTCTACGGCACCGGCGCAGAGCTGATCCTTATTGAAAAGTGTCTGGGCCGCGAAGTGCCCCACGGCGGTCTGCCCGCAGATGCCGGCGCGATCGTCATGAACGTGACCAGCGTCTCCACCCTTGGCAAGTATCTGGCTACCGGTATGCCGGTGGTCGAGCGCACCATCACTGTGGACGGCGATGCCTGCGCAAAGCCCCAGAACATCGTTGTCCCCGTGGGCACTGCCTATCAGGACATCATTGATTTTGCAGGTGTCAAGGGCGAGCTGGGCAAAGTGGTTGCCGGCGGTGCCATGATGGGCCCCGCTGTGGAGAACCTGAGCTACCCCACCACCAAGACCACCTCCGGCCTGATCTTCCTGAGCAAGGCCGCTGCAGAGCCTGCACCGGTGAATCCCTGCATCCGCTGCGGCCGCTGCGTGGAGTACTGCCCCATGGGTCTGGAGCCTGTGGAGGTCAATCAGGCATACGCTGCACGCGATGTGCAGGAGCTGGGCAAGCTGCATGCAGACTACTGCTTCAACTGCGGCAGCTGCTCGTTCGTCTGCCCGGCAAAGCGCCCTGTTACCCAGATGATGAGTCTGGCAAAGGCGTTCTACCTTGGTGAAATCAAAAAAGGAGGCAATAAGTAATGGATACGAAGCTTATTGTTTCGGCTTCCCCGCATGTGCGCAGCGAAGAGACCACCCAGAGCCTGATGGCCAACGTGATCGTCGCCCTGTGCCCCTGCGTGGTGGCCTCTGCCATCATTTTTGGTATGCGTGCACTGCTGGTAACAGCCGTGTCCGTGGTGGCCTGCGTGGCCTTTGAGTGGCTGTACTGCAAGCTGCTCAAGAAGCCCAATCCCATCAGCGACCTGTCCGCCGTCGTCACCGGCATCATTCTGGCCATGAACGTGCCCGTGGGCATGCCCATCGGCCAGCTCATCATCGGTGATCTGGTGGCCATCGTCATCGTCAAGCAGCTGTTCGGCGGCATCGGCATGAACTTTGCCAACCCCGCTCTGGTGGGCCGTATCGTGCTGTTCATCAGCTTTGCCGGTTCCATGAACAAGTGGGTGTTCCCGGATGCAGCGGTGGACCAGCTGTCCAGCGCTACCCCGCTGGCTGTGGCCGATAAGTCCAAGCTGAGCCTGCTGGATCTGTTCATGGGCATCCACGGCGGTGTGCTGGGCGAGACCTGCGCACTGGCCATCGTGCTGGGCCTGATCTATCTGGTGGCCACCAAGACCATCAGCATCGCTATCCCGGCTTCTTACGTCGGCAGCATGTTCGTGTTCTACCTCATTGCTACCCACAGTGTGCACGAGGCTCTGGTTGCCGTGCTGAGCGGCGGCCTGCTGTTCGGTGCCGTGTTCATGGCTACCGACTACGTTACCAGCCCCTTCACCCTGAAGGGCAAGCTGGTGTACGGCGTGGCACTGGGCATCGTCACCTTTGCCATCCGTTACTGGGGCAGCTACACCGAGGGCGTGTCCTTCGCACTGCTGTTCATGAACCTGTGGGTTCCCTACATCAACGATCTGACCCGTCAGACCCCGTATGGCTATATCAAGCCTGCAAAGAAAGCAAAGGAGGGTGCTGGCAAATGAGTAAGTCTTCCAACTGGGAGAGCACCATCAAGCCCATTGTTGTGCTGAGCGTTATCTCCCTGATCGCCAGCCTGCTGCTGGCACTGGTGAACGGCATGACCGCCCCGGTCATTGCTGAGAACACCAAGCGCACCACTCTGGCCGCTTATGTCGGCGTGCTGCCCTCCGTTTCGGATGCCAGCGAGCTGGAAGAAGTGACCGATTACACCACCGCCGGCATCACCGGCGTGGTCAAGGCTCCGGACGGCAGCACTGCCATCAAGGCCGAGGAAAAGGGCTTTGACGGCGGTATCCTGACCGTTATCATGGGCTTTGATGCCAATGGTGCCGAGACCGGCATCTGGGTAGACGCTTCCACCCAGACCAAGGGCATCGGCTCCAACGTGAGCAGTGACGACTTCCTGGCGCAGTTCGACGGCATGGACGGCACCCAGAACATTGTGATGAATCAGGATTACGATGCCTACAGCGGTGCAACCATTTCGTCCACCGCTCTGTTTGCTGCCATCAATGACTGTGTCAACTGCTACAACGAGCTGGCGTAAAGGAGGTTGGTAAGAAATGGCACAAGAAAATAAGTCCAAGGTAAGCATCCTTACCAACGGCATTATCAAAGAAAACCCCGTTCTGCGTCTGGTTCTGGGTACCTGCTCCATTCTGGCAGTTACCACCGCAGTTTCCAGCGCTCTGGGCATGGGTGCCGCCTTCACCTTCGTGCTGGTGTGCTCCAATATCATGATCTCCCTGCTGCGCAAGGTGATCCCCGGCAAGGTGCATCTGCCCTGCTACATCGTCATTATCGCAAGCTTCGTGACCATCGTTCAGATGTTCATGCAGGCTTACATGGAAAGCCTGTACAACGCTCTGGGTGTGTTCCTGCCCCTGATCGTTGTCAACTGTATCATTCTGGGCCGTGCCGAGATGTTCGCCTGCAAGAACAGCATCGTGGACTCCGCACTGGACGGCGTGGGAATGGGCGTTGGCTACACCCTCACCGCTACCCTGATGGCATCCATCCGTGAGATCCTGGGCAGCGGCACATGGCTGGGCTTCCAGGTGATCCCGGAAAGCGTTGCCAAGGTCTCCATCATGACGCAGGCTCCCGGCGCATTCTTCTGCTTTGGCCTGTTGATGGCCGGCTGTGTGTGGCTGGAAGGCAAGCTGGATGCCCGCATCGAGCGCAAGAGCTGCTGCGACCTTGATAACCTGAAGAAGGAGGCAGAATAAGATGTTAGTAAAACTCGCTGCGATCTTCTTCAGCATGATCTTGGTCAACAACTACGTGCTGGTGAAGTTCTACGGTATCTGCCCGTTCCTGGGCGTTTCCAAAAAGCTGGATTCTGCGGTTGGTATGTCCGGTGCCGTCATCTTCGTCATGTTCATGGCAACGGCCGTTACCTTCCCCATCCAGATCTTCATTCTGGACCCGGCTGGTCTGAGCTACCTGCAGACCATCGTGTTCATTCTGGTCATTGCTGTTCTGGTGCAGTTCATCGAGATCTTCCTCAAGAAGTACGTGGTTGCACTGTATAACTCTCTGGGCGTTTACCTGCCCCTGATCACCACCAACTGCTGTGTTCTGGCTGTCACCATTCTGGTCGTGGGCGACTACGGCGCAGATGTGGCTGCTATGGGCTTCGGTGTTGCTTACATTGAGGCTCTGGTGTGTGCCATCGGCGCAGGCTGCGGCTTCATGCTGGCCATGGTCATGTTCAGCGGCGTGCGCAAGCGCGTGGAAGCCTGCGATCCCCCGGCACCCTTCAAGGGCCTGCCTATCACCCTGATCGCAGCAGCAATCACCAGCCTGTCCTTCATGGGCTTCGGCGGCATCGTCGAAAACCTGTTCAATGTCACGCTGTAAGGGAGGAACAGGATTATGAATATTGTATCTGCTGTTATCCTGTGTACCATCGTGGGCGCAGTCGGCGCGATCGTTCTGGTCGCAGCGTCCAAGTTCATGGCGGTGGAGGAAGACCCCCGCATTGAAGAAGTTACCAACTGCCTTGCCGGTGCAAACTGCGGCGGCTGCGGCTACGCAGGCTGTGCGGACTACGCAAAGGCTGTGGTCATGGACGGCGTGCCCTGCGACAAGTGCGCACCTGGCGGCCCTAAGGCTGCCGCTGCCATTGCCAAGATCATGGGCGGCACGGCCAGCGCTGTGGAAAAGAAGGCGGTTGTCCAGTGTCAGGGCAATTCCGAGCACTGCAAGCCTGCTTATGATTACAAGGGCATCCAGACCTGTGCAGCTGCTGCAGCCCTGTACGGCGGCCCCAAGACCTGCTCCTTTGCCTGCGTTGGTCTGGGCGACTGCACCAAGGTGTGTAAGTTCGATGCCATCCACATTGTGGACGGTGTTGCCAAGGTGGACAAGGACAAGTGCACCGGCTGCGGTGCCTGCGCAAACATCTGCCCCAAGCAGGTCATCATGATCGATGTGGGCGGCCCGCGCAAGCCGGTGGTCATGTGCTCCAACAAGGACAAGGGTGCTGTGGCAAACAAGCTGTGCACCACCTCCTGCATTGCCTGCGGCATGTGCGAGCGCACCTGTAAGTTCGACGCTATCCACGTGGTGGACGGCGTGGCCCGCATCGACTATGACAAGTGCAAGGGCTGCGGCATGTGTGCCCAGAAGTGCCCCAAGCACATCATCCTCTTCCCGCTGAAGGATGACCCCAATCCCCCGAAGCCCGTGGTGAAGCCCGCCGCTCCCGCTGTTGCTCCCGCAGCAAAGCCGGAAGCCAAGGCTGAGGCAAAGCCCGAGACCAAGGCAGAGTAAACTGTAAAAACCAAAGCCCGCCGTGCAGCGATGCCCGGCGGGCTTTTTGCATAGAAAATGATTGGGAATGCCCTCCGCGTTGCTCTGGGCATAATTCAAGGAAATATTCTTCTGGATTTCGGTAGAACGGAACGCCTGCGGGCGTTCCGTTCTACCATTTTTACAAGAAAGGTCGCAGAGATGAGATGCATTTTCCCGTCACAGCTCCTCTCGTGAAAAAGCGTTTGGAGCGCTCCGCAGAGCGCGACAAACGCGAAATTAAAAATGATTTTTCCGCTGAAGATGCCCAGAGCGCAAGCGGAGGGCATTTTAAATCGTCCGTGCCCCGGCGGGCTTTTTGCAACTTTTTGTAAGAAAATCCGGTTGCAATGATGCGGAATTATGGTTAAATAGAAGGAGGATATTTTCACAGAAAGAGGACGATCATGGAACAACAGTCTGCACGCCTGCGGAATACAGGCTTTCTTACTTTCTTCTTCAGTGGCATCTGTGCCATCAGTGCGGGCGTGGTGGTCAGCCTGCTGCAGGAGCGCTACGGCTTTGCCTACGGCATGACCGGCACCCTGCTCTCACTTATGAGTGTGGGCAATCTGCTGGCAGGCCTGCTCATCGGTATGCTGCCCAGTGTACTGGGCATGAAGCCCAGTGTGCTGCTGCTCACCATCGGCTATGCGGTGGGCTACGGCATCATGGGCCTGACCGGTGTAGAGATCCTGCTGGCAGTAGCTTTCTTTGTGGTGGGCATTGCTAAGGGCAGTGTTATCAACACCTGCACCATTCTGGTCAGCGATCACTCTGCTGACCGCACCCGGGGCATGAACCTGATGCACAGCTGCTACGCCTGCGGTGCGCTGCTGTGCCCATTCCTCATTGCGGCAGCGGCGAAGGTGAGCACTGAGCTGGCGGTGTTCCTGCTGGCGGCACTGGGACTTGTGCTGTGGCTGGTATATGCCTTTACCCCGCTGGGCGGCGGCAAGGCCAAGAATGCCAAGGAAAAGCAGGCCATTGACTGGAGCTTTCTGCGTTCGGCACGGTTCTGGATGCTGACCGGCCTTTTGTTCTTCCAGAACGCTGCAGAGCAGAGCGTCAACGGCTGGATGGTCACTTACTTCAAGGGCAGCGGCATCATTGCGGGCACACTGGCGGCTTACACCGTCACGGTCATGTGGGGTGCCACGCTGGTGGCCCGTCTGCTGATCGCATTCGTGTTCCCGTTCAGGAGCCCGCGCAAGGCCATGGTGGGCATGAGCGTGCTGTGCACCTTCTTCTATGTGCTGCTGGTCATGGCCCACACGCAGGGCATGGCCATCGTGCTGCTGTTTGCGTTTGCGTTCTCCATGGCGGGCCTGAACCCCACCGCCGTGGCCAGCGCGGGCCGCATGACCAGCGTGACCAGCATGGGCATCATGCTGCCGGCGGCATCCAGCGGTGCCATCCTCATGCCGTGGATCATTGGCATCGTAGCCGAAAAGGCTGGCCTTGCCGCCGGTATGGCATCCAACATCGTGCCCTGCGTGGGCCTTGTGGTCTTTACCCTGCTGGTGGCAAAGCTGCCGGAAGAGTAAGCAAAAAGCGGCCTGCCCGATAACGGCTTACTTTTCGATCCCTCTTGCCTTCGCGCTGAACTCGCACCCGCAGTAATCCTGCCGGTACAGGCCGTATTCCTCCGAAAGCTGCAGGCTGCGCAGATAGCCGTTGTGCTTTTTGAAGTCCGAAGGCAGATGCTTTACGCCGAACTCGGCTTCCAGCTCCTGCCCGATGGCATTGATGCGCTTGGCATCTTTATGCGGGCTGATGGACAGTGTGGTGGTGAACCAGTCGAAGCCGTTCTCACTGGCGTATTGCGCCGCCCGGCGCATCCGCAGCCGGTAGCAGATCGTGCACCGGCTGCCCCGCTCCGGCTCGTTTTCAAGGCCGGTGACAGCAGAGTAGAACTCCTGCGGGTCGTAGTGGTCCTCCACCACGGTCACGCCCAGAGGATGGGCTGCTGCCACGAACTTCTTCAGCTCTTCGCCGCGGCGGTAGTATTCCTCTGCAGGCCATGTGTTGGGGTTATAGTAAAGCACTGTGATCTCAAAATACTGGCACAGCTGTTCCAGCACTGCGCTGGAGCAGGGGCCGCAGCAGGCGTGGAGCAAAAGGCGCGGCCGGGTGCCGTCCAGCGTTTTGAGCACGGCATCCATCTGCTGTGCAAAATTCAATTGAGTTGCCATTTTTATCATCCTTTGCTATACTGATTGAGAAAATTCCTTAAAAAGCTCACCCTTTCGGGGGAGCTGGCATTGCACAGCAATGACTGAGAGGGTTTGCTTTCTTATTATAACATATTCCGCTTGAAAATACAGGAGGCACCATGACACAGGAAAAGATCGCCCGCATCAACGAGCTGGCAAAAAAGAGCAAGACCACCGGACTGACCGAGGCCGAAAAGGCAGAGCAGCAGGCCCTGCGCCGCGAATACATCGACGATATGAAGGCCAGCCTGCGCGCGCAGCTGGCCAACACCTCCATTCAGGAGCCGGACGGCACCATCCACAAGGTGACCCGCCGTGCCGACCCTGAGAACCCCCGCAGCTGAACGCACAATTTTGCGCACACTTTTTTGGAGGAAAACGCAGCCCAAAGCTGCGCTTTCCTCTTTTTTTGCACGGAAAACTGTGCTATACTATACTAGCATTGGTGCGTGCGTGATGCGCCGGTGCGTTTTCCCAAGGTGGCGTATCCCGGGCAAGGTGCACGGAAAAGGCTGTCTTTTGAAAAAATGATAAAGAGGTCATTTATTATGCTTACTGCAATTACGGGTATCAACTGGGGCGATGAAGGCAAGGGCCGCATGGTCGACCTCATCAGTCAGGAGTATGACATCGTTGCACGTTATCAGGGCGGCAACAACGCCGGTCACACGGTCAAGAACGAGCGCGGCAAGTTCGTGCTGAATCTGCTGCCCTCCGGCATCCTGCGTCCGAACGTGGTCTGCGTTATGGGCAACGGCATGGTCATCGACCCGCATCATCTGGACGGCGAGATCAACAAGCTGCGGGAGCAGGGCGTTGAGATCAGCCCGGCAAACCTGAAGATCTCCGACCGTGCAACCATCACCATGCCCTACCATGTGGAGCAGGACGGTCTGGAAGAAGCACGTCTGTCCAAGACCGGCGCACAGTTCGGCTCCACCAAGCGCGGCATTGCCTACGCTTACGGCGACAAGTACATGAAGAAGACCCTGCGCATGGGCGACCTGCTGCATCTGGACGACGCTGTGAAGAAGCGCCTCGTCACCATGGTGGATTCCAAGAATCTGGTGATGGAGGGCAGCTACAACGCAGCTCCCATCAGCGTGGATGAGATGTGGGCATGGCTCGAAAAGTATGCCGCCATCTTCAAGGATTACATCTGCGATGTGGGCCAGTATCTGGCCGATGCAGACGCTGCAGGCAAGAAGGTCCTGTTCGAGGCTCAGCTGGGCGCTCTGCGCGACATCGATTTCGGCATTTACCCCTATACCACCTCTTCCAACGTCATCGGTGCTTACGCTCCCATCGGCGCAGGCATCCCGGGCCACAAGCTGCACAACTCCATCGGCGTGATGAAGGCTTACTCCTCCTGCGTGGGTGACGGCCCCTTTACTGCCGAGCTGGCTATGACCGAAGAGGAAAAGCACGACCTGCGTGAGGCTGGCCACGAGTACGGTGCAGCCACCGGCCGTCCCCGCCGCGTTGGCCCCATCGATCTGGTGGCAAGCCGCTACGGCGTGTTCTGCCAGGGCTGCGATGAAGTTGCTCTGACCCTGCTGGACGTGCTGGACTACATGGAAAAGATCCCCATGGTCACTGCCTACAAGCTGACCGATGGCAGCACTACCACCCGCTTCCCCATGGGCGAAGCTCTGGACACCGCACAGCCCGTGGTGGAGTACCTGCCCGGCTGGCACTGCGATATCACCGCAGCCCGCAAGTGGGAAGATCTGCCCAAGGAGGCACACGATTACGTGGAATATCTGGAAAAGGCTGTCGGCTGCAAGATCACCTACATCTCTGTGGGTGCCGAGCGTGAGGCTTATATCCACCACGTGTGATCCCCTGCAAAGCTCCTGAATGATTCAGAAAAGGAAGCGTCACAGATGTTTGATATCATTACCGACAGCGCATGCGACCTGACGCTGGACACTGCCAAACAGCTCCAAATCGAGGTCGTGCCCTTCTATGTCTCGCTGGACGGCGAGCACTACCGCAAAGAAGGCAAGGAAATCGCCGTGAGGGACTTCTACCAGTTCATGGTGGACAACCCTTCGGCCTACCCCAAAACCAGCCTTGCTTCCATTGAGGACTTTGAGCAGGCATTCCGTGCCCATGCTGCTGCTGGCCGGGATGTGCTGTGTCTGGTGTTCACCAGCAAGATGAGCGGCTGTGTGGGCAGCGCCCGCAATGCCCGGGATCTGGTGCTGGAAGATTTCCCCGATGCCCGCATTGAGGTTATTGACAGCGCGGCGGCTACCGTTACCGAGTCCACCATGGTGGAAAACGCCGTGGCCATGCGGGACGCAGGCTGCACGCTGGACGAGACCGTGACATGGCTGGAAGCAGAGAAAGCTACCAACCAGATCTTCTTCACGGTAGGCAATCTGGACTATCTCATTAAGGGCGGCCGCATTGGCAAGGTGACGGGCCGTGCAGCCAACATGCTGGGCATCAAGCCGATGATCCTGTTCAAGGATGGCGAGATCTTCTCCGGCGGCGTGGCACGCGGCCGACAGAAGAGCTTTGAAAAAGCGCTGGAACAGCTGATGAACTATCTGGATGCCCACGGCGGCACCCCGGACGACTACCGCATCACCGTAGGCTACGGCTACGACGAAGAGGAAGGCAAGCGCCTGTGGATGCAGACCCGCGCGGCCCTGCGTGCAAAGTACCCCGGAGCTCAGTGCGAAGTGGGTCTGTTGCAGATCGGCTGCACCATTGCCGTGCACACCGGCCCCTATGCGCTGGGCATGGGCGTGATGCGCCGCTGGAAAAAGCAGGGCTGAACGTAAAGCCTTGACAAATTTATAAAAAGTAACTATACTACAAATAGAAAAGGCACTGCGACAAGCGGTCAGCCCTTTTGGGTTATAGTTCTAAAACGAACCGTCACCGGCCAGGGTGGCGGTTCATCTTTTACCTTTAGAAATCCGAAGCGTGAACGTAAGCCCAAGCAGATGGAATGTAAAAGTAATAGGCATGACTCTCACCTCCTTTCGGAAGCGAGGGCTGAACCGCCTGCCGTTGTATGCAGTGCCTTGCTGCTTACAGAAGCAGCAAGTATAGAGTATCATATCATTCGACAAATTGCAAGGATGCACTGCACGGCTGAAAAGCTGTGTGGTGCTTTTTTTGTTGAAAAAATTATGATTTGCAAACTTTTTATGAACCCTATTGACAAAGTGGGGAAACAGGAGTATAGTTTTAGCAGTCGAACAGATAGAGTGCTAAAACAAGTAAAACCAGTTCGGCAGGAGGTGCTTGAGACCGTGAAACAACTGAAGAATAGCCGCTGCTTCCCGTTCGGCAGCATCTCTGCACCGGGCTTTTAGCAGACGACTATCATGTCCGCTAAAATAAACCTTCCGGTATGAATGGAGGCTTGACTTTATGAATACCAATCAATATACACAGAAAACGCTGGAGGCTCTGCAGGCAGCGCAGCAGCTGGCTGTGGAGTACCAGCACAATCAATTGGAACCTGAACATCTGCTGCACGCCCTCGCTTCGCAGGAGCAGGGCCTGATCCCGCAGCTGCTGCAGAAGCTGAATGTTGACCCCGGCAGCTTTTCTGCCGCCGTGGCCGAAAAGCTTTCGGCTCTGCCCCGGGTCTCCGGCTCCGGCCGTGACCCCGACAAGGTCTATATCTCGCAGGCTGCCGATAAGGTGCTCAGCGCCGCCGCCCGCGAGGCAAAGGCCATGAAGGACGACTATATCAGCGTGGAGCATGTGTTCCTGGGTCTGCTGGACGAGCAGACCCAGAACACCACCGAGTTGTTCCGTGCGTTCAGCATCACGAAAGATAAGTTCCTGCAGCAACTGACGGCTGTGCGCGGCAACCAGCGTGTGACCAACGACAATCCCGAGGAGACCTACAACGCCCTGCAGAAGTATGGTCAGGATCTGGTAGACCTTGCCCGCAAGCAGAAGCTGGACCCCGTCATCGGCCGTGATCAGGAGATCCGCAACGTGATCCGCATCCTGTCCCGTAAGACCAAGAACAACCCCTGCCTGATCGGTGAACCCGGCGTTGGCAAGACCGCCATTGCAGAGGGTCTTGCACAGCGTATCGTGCGCGGCGATGTGCCCGAAAACCTGAAGGACCGCATCGTGTTCAGCTTGGACATGGGCGCTCTGGTGGCCGGTGCAAAGTACCGCGGCGAGTTTGAGGAGCGCCTGAAGAGCGTGCTGAACGAGGTGAAGAAGAGCGAGGGCAAGATCATCCTCTTCATCGATGAGCTGCACACCATCGTGGGTGCCGGCAAGACCGATGGTGCCATGGACGCAGGCAACCTGCTCAAGCCCATGCTGGCCCGGGGCGAGCTGCACTGCATCGGTGCCACCACGCTGGACGAGTACCGCCAGTATATCGAGAAAGACCCCGCTCTGGAGCGCCGCTTCCAGCCGGTACAGGTGGATGAACCCACCGTGGAGGACACCATCTCCATCCTGCGCGGCCTGAAGGAACGCTACGAGGTGTTCCACGGCGTGAAGATCAACGACAGCGCCCTGATCGCCGCTGCCACCCTTTCCGACCGCTATATCACCGATCGTTTCCTGCCGGATAAGGCCATCGACCTTGTGGATGAAGCCTGCGCCATGATCAAGACCGAGATGGACAGCATGCCCAGCGAGATGGACGATCTGGCCCACCGCATCACCCAGCTGCAGATCGAGCAGGTGAGCCTGAAAAAGGAGACCGATGCCCTGAGCCAGAGCCGCCTGAAGGATCTGGAAAAGGAGCTGGCCGAGCTGCAGGACAAGTTCCGCAGCATGAAGGCAAAGTGGGAGAACGAGAAGAACGCCATCGGCAAGGTGCAATCCCTGCGTGAGCAGATTGAGCAGACCAATGCCGACATTGAAAAGGCTCAGCGCGAGTACGACCTGAACAAGGCCGCTGAGCTGAAATATGGCAAGCTGCCCCAGCTGCAGAAACAGCTGGAAGAGGAAGAGAAGATCGCCGCCGCCAAGAAGGAGGACAGCCTGCTGCGTGACCGCGTGACCGATGAGGAGATCGCCCGCATCGTGGCCCGCTGGACCGGCATCCCGGTGGAGAAACTGGTGGAAGGTGAGCGCGAGAAGCTGCTGCATCTGGACGATGTGCTGCACCAGCGGGTCATCGGTCAGGACGAGGCTGTGACCAAGGTGAGCGAGGCCATCCTGCGCAGCCGCGCCGGTATCGCCAACCCCAACCGCCCCATCGGCAGCTTCCTGTTCCTCGGCCCCACCGGCGTGGGCAAGACTGAGCTGGCCAAGGCACTGGCACAGGCCCTGTTTGACGATGAGCGCAACATGGTGCGAATCGATATGACCGAGTATATGGAGAAGTTCAGCGTCAGCCGTCTGATCGGCGCGCCTCCGGGATACGTCGGTTACGAAGAGGGCGGCCAGCTGACCGAGGCTGTGCGCCGCAAGCCCTACAGCGTGGTGCTGTTCGATGAGGTGGAAAAAGCCCACCCCGATGTGTTCAACATCCTGCTGCAGGTGCTGGACGATGGCCGCATCACCGACAGTCAGGGCCGCACCGTGGACTTCAAGAACACGGTCATCATCCTCACCTCCAATCTGGGCAGCGACATCATCCTGAACGATCTGGAGCAGCGCCGTGCCAACGGCTCCAACGAGCTGAGCGAGGAAGCAAAGCACCAGATCGACCAGCTGCTGAAGAGCAAGTTCCGCCCCGAATTTCTGAACCGTCTGGATGAGATCGTCTACTACAAGAGCCTGACCAAGGACGAGATGCGCAAGATCGTGGATCTGCAGCTGCAGGATCTGCGCAAGCGCATGGAGGAGAGCAAGCACCTCAAGCTGGAGGTCACCACCGCTGCCAAGGACTTCATCATCGATTCTGCTTACGACAGCGTCTATGGCGCACGTCCCATCAAGCGGTTCATCCAGAGCCGCGTGGAGACCCTGATCGCCAAGGCCATCATTCAGGGCAGCTATACCGAGGGCAACACCCTGACGGTAGACTGCGAGAATGGCGCTTTGACCCTGCGATAATGTAAATTTTACCTGTTCTGTACGGACTTTGCGGCAAGAAAGCTTGCACCACCGTACAGAATATGGTATGATTACAAATAACATTGATGTGCTTTTCATCGCGGAACAGCAACGATGGGGAGCACATTTTTGTATACGGAAAGAACTCCTTCCGTCATCGCGCGGCAAGGCTCCCTCTTTGAGGGAGCTGGCTGCGAAGCAGACTGAGGGAGTCTGTTCTTTAATAAAAAACAGAAAGTTGAGTGTGATTTCCCTTTTTATGGACGATGGCAGTATTACGCTTTTGGCGGCGCTGATCATTCTGGTGGCATTTTCCGCCTTTTTCTCCGCCTCTGAGACCGCATTTTCTTCCCTGAACCAGATCCGCCTGAAAAGCCGCGCCGAGGACGGCGATTCGGCAGCAGCCCGCGTGCTGGCTATGTCGGAAAAGTACGACAAGCTGCTCTCCACCATCCTCATCGGCAACAATATCGTCAACATTGCCGCAGCATCCATTGGCACAGTGCTGTTCACCCGCCTGCTGGACCCGGAGCGGGGCGCGACGGTGTCCACCTTCGTGCTGACCATTGTGGTTCTGATCTTTGGCGAGGTGACCCCCAAGAGCCTTGCCAAGGAGATGCCGGAGACGGTTGCAACGGCGGTTTCGCCCTTTTTGAACCTGCTGCTGATCCTGTTTACCCCGCTGACCTGGCTGTTCACCCAGTGGAAGCGCCTGCTGGGGCATTTCATCCACAGCACCGAGGAGGACACCATCACCGAGGGTGAGCTGATGACCATGGTCAGCGAGGCCGAGAACGACGGCGAGCTGACCGACCGGGAAAGCCAGCTCATCCGCAGCGCCATTGAGTTCGACGATGTGGAGGTGGAGGAGATCCTCACGCCCCGCGTGGATGTGATCGCGGTGGAGGACGACCTCTCGCTGGATGAGGTGGCCGACACCTTTGCGGAATCGGGATATTCCCGTCTGCCCGTCTACCACGGCACCATTGACAACATCATCGGTGTGGTACATGAAAAGGACTTTTACCTTGGCCGTCTGCGCAAGGATACCACGCTGGAAGACCTTGTGAAGCCCACCCTTTATACCACCGGCTCCACCCAGATCTCCCAGCTGCTGCGCACCCTGCGCGAGCAGCACCATCACATGGCGGTGGTGGTGGACGAGTACGGCGGCACCGAGGGCATCATCACGCTGGAAGATATTCTGGAAGAGCTGGTAGGCGAGATCTGGGACGAGCACGACGAAGCGACCGAGGACTTCCGCAGGCAGTCGGACGGCAGCTGGATCGTGCTGGGCAGTGCCGGTGTGGACGACCTGTATGAGAGGCTGGGCCTGCCGGAGGATGAGGATATCGATTCCAATACGGTGAACGGTCTGGTGCAGGAAAAAACCTGCCATTTGCCCAAGGTGGGCGACCGGTTCACGCTGGGCGAGTACGACGGTGTCGTTACCCGCACGGCCAAGCGCCGCGTGACTGAAGTGCGTCTGACCCCGGCGGAAAAGCCGGAACCGAAGAAGGAAGAAGACGAAAAGCCGCACTTCAACCGGCTGACCAATAAGTAAATCTAAGGGAGAATGCCGTTTTCCAATACGGCCCTATCCTGTGAAAAAGCAAACTCCGGCAGACCGCAGTCTGCCGGAGTTTGCTTTGTAAAAATAATTGTTCCGATGAATAGGGCTGGAGCGAAGCGGAAGCCATTAAATGGTTTTGCTTTCCGCCTGCAGATAGGTATACAATGCTCCCACCTGATTGGCTTCGCTGCTGAAATGGCAGGGCACGATCTCGCAGCGGGGCAGACCGATCATGTAAGGTGATTCCCCACGGGAAGCAAACAGCCCGGCATATACCCGGCGCAGATCGTCCAGCAGCAGCGGCTGCTTGCTGATGCCGCCGCCGATGGCTACCTTTTCCACATCCAGCAATACGGTCAGGTTGTAGATCTGCACGGCCACCATCCTGCAGAACCGTTCCAGCACTTCCAGCGCTTCCGGTTCTCCGGCATTGGCGGCTTCAAAAAAGAGTTTGCCATTCATGGGGGCATCGGCGGGCAGGCCCTTGCGGGCGCGGTACCACTTGAGCAGGTATTTGGTGCTGCACTGGCAGGCCATGGTTTTTTCGGTATTCTCCCACTCGTCGGCGTTGGTGTTCACAAAGCTGTACTCTCCTGCGGTAAAGTGCATGCCGCGCACCAGCTGGCCATTGGCAATGATGCCGCCGCCCACGCCGGTGCCGATGATAAACACTGCCGCATTGCAGCAGCCCTGCAAGGCACCGGCCCGCAGCTCTGCAATGGCTGCAGCCTTGCCGTCGTTTTCCAGCGTGACACGGCAGCCGCATCTTTCGCGCACCAGCTGCCCCACCTGCGTGCCGGTGTTGTACAGAAGTGCCCCGCCGTTGGAGACATAGCCGGTGTTGGCATCCACAAAGCCAGGCAGCGCCATGGCGATACCGTCCACTTCATCCTTATGCGGTGCATACAGAGCGTATATTGTGTCGAGAAAATGCTCCTGCGTATCCTGCGGCGTGGGCACGGAACCGGAATCGAAACGGTTCATCTGCTCGTCCATGACCGAATATTTGATCTCGGTGCCTCCTACGTCAAAAACCATGACCTTCATTGTGCCTGCCTCCGGTAATGTTATTTCTGGTTTTATTATGGCAAATTGCGTTTGGAATGTAAAGAGAAAAACGGCAAAAACAGCACAGCTTTATAAGAAGCTGCTTTTCTCGTGAAAAAACGACCCGGAAAGATCCGCAGATCTTTCCGGGTCGTAAATTCAAAATACTAATTCTGCTAAAGATGCCCAGAGTGAAACGGAGGGCATTTTAGGAAGTGTTACAGTTTGCTCAGCTGCGGGCCCTGTGCAGTGTCCTTGACCGCCCAGCCCAGTTCGGTCAGCTGTGCACGGATGGCATCAGCAGTGGCCCAGTCCTTGGCCTTCTTGGCGGCGGCACGCTTCTCTACCAGCTCAGTCACCTCGGCGGGCACCTCGTCCTTCTTGCGGTTGTACAGCAGGCCCAGTACGCCGGTGATCTCGTCGAACGCAGCGGCGGCGGTCTGCAGGGCATCCTTGGAGGAAACAGCCGACAGCGTGTTGATCTCCTTGACCAGATCGAACACGGCAGCCAGTGCATCCGGGGTGTTCAGGTCATCGTCCATGGCAGTGCAGAACTTGGTGCGGGCCTCGGCAGCCTTTTCCTTCAGAGTCTCGTCGGTGCCAAAGGCATCCTTGGTCAGGGCAAAGTCCAGATTTTCGCGGCAGGTGTACAGGCGCTCGAGACTGTTCTTGCAGCTCTCGATGAGATCCACGGTGTAGTTCAGCGGCATCCGGTAGCCTGCGGTCAGCATGAAGTAGCGGATGGGCTCGTAGCCGTAAATGTCCGCCACATCGCGCACGGTAAAGAAGTTGTGCAGGCTCTTGGACATCTTCTGATTGTCCACGTTGATGAAGCCGTTGTGCATCCAGTAGCGGGCAAAGGTGCAGCCGTTGGCGCACTCGCTCTGTGCGATCTCATTCTCGTGGTGGGGGAAGATCAGATCCTGACCGCCGCAGTGCAGATCAATGGTCTTGCCCAGATGGGTGCGGCTCATGGCGCTGCACTCGATATGCCAGCCCGGACGGCCCATGCCGTAGGGGCTTTCCCATGCAGGTTCACCGGGTTTTGCGGCCTTCCACACGGCAAAGTCTGCGGGGTCCTCCTTCAGGTCGTCGTCCATCTGGCTGCGCAGCTCACGGTTGCCGCTCTCCAGATCGTCCAGCTTCAGGTGGCTCAGCTTGCCGTACTCGGGATCGCTCTTCACCCGGAAGTACACATCGCCGTTCTTGGCAACATAAGCGTGGCCGGAGTCGATCAGATCCTTCACGATATCCAGGATCTGCTGGATGTGCTCGGTGGCCCGGGGCTGGACGGTGGGCTTTTTGCAGTTGAGGCCGGCGGCATCCTTGAGGTACTCGGCCTCAAAGCGCTGGGCGACCTCCTTCATGGAGGTGCCCTCCTCCTGTCCCTTCTTAATGAGCTTATCGTCGATATCGGTGATGTTGGAAACATAGAACACCTTGTTGCCGCGGTACTCAAGGTAGCGGCGCAGGGTATCGAACACGATCAGCGGGCGGGCGTTGCCGATGTGGATATAGTTATAAACGGTAGGGCCGCAGACATAGATGCGGTATTCACCGGGCACCTGCGGCACGAATTCTTCTTTCTGGCGGGTCAGCGTATTGAAAATCTGCATGGCTGTTTCTCCTTTTTTACTTTTTTCATTATAACGGTGTACAGAAGGGAAGTCAAGAAAAAACGACCGCTCCCGGCGCATTCTGCACACCGGAAACGGTCGTTTTTCAAATCAGGAGCTTAGCCGGGATACCGGCTCACTTCCAGCAGCTCTTCTGCACGCTTCACCTGCTCCGCGGTAGGCGGCACCGCGTCCGGCAGAGGATAGGGGATGCCCAGCTTCTGCCACTTGAACAGGCCCAGCGTGTGGTAGGGCAGTACCTCCACCCGCTGCACCGTTTTCAGGCTGCGGATGAAGTCTGCGGTCCTGCGCAGGCCCTCCTCGTCGTCGGTCAGGCCGGGTACCAGCACATGCCGGATCCACAGCGGGATGCCGAGGTCAGAAATATGCCGCGCCATCGCAAGGATGTTGGCATTGTCTTTGCCGGTGAGCTGCCGGTGGCGTTCCGGGTCGATCTCCTTCAGGTCGAGAATGACCAGACTGGTGGACTTCATCAGCCGGTCGAAACCGGCCAGATAATCCGGGTCATCGGGCCGGAAGGGCTGCCCGGCGGTATCCAGAGCCGTGTGCACGCCTTTGGAGCGGGCCAGCTCGAAGAATGCCGTCAGGAACTCCATCTGGCGCAGCGGCTCGCCGCCGCTGACCGTGATGCCGCCTTTCTTGCCCCAGTAGTTGCGGTAGCGGTAGACCCGCTGGAACAGCTTTTCTGCCGTCCATTCCTCGCCGCCCTCCGCAGCCCACGTTTCCGGGTTGTGGCAGTATTTGCACCGCAGGGCACACCCCTGCAAAAACACCACAAAGCGCACACCGGGGCCGTCCACAGAGCCGAAGGATTCCAGCGAGTGGACATAGCCGATGGGGTTACAGGGCTGCATGGCAGGTGCGGGAGATAACGTCCATCTGCTGCTCGCGGGTCAGGTCGATGAACTTGACGGCGTAGCCGGAGACGCGGATGGTGAAGTTGGCGTACTCCTCCTTCTCGGGGTGCTCCATGGCATCCAGCAGCTTCTCCTTGCCAAAGACGTTCACGTTCAGGTGGTGTGCGCCCTGATCGAAGTAGCCGTCCATGACCTGTACCAGATTCTCCACCCGTTCGCCTTCGCTGTGGCCCAGAGCGTCCGGGTTGATGGTCTGGGTGTTGGAGATGCCGTCCAGTGCCCAGTGGTAGGGCAGCTTTGCCACCGAGTTCAGGGAAGCCAGCAGGCCGTTCTGCTCTGCGCCGTAGCTGGGGTTTGCACCGGGAGCAAACGGGGTGAATGCGGCACGGCCATCGGGCAGAGCGCCGGTGTACTTGCCGTACACCACGTTGGAGGTGATGGTCAGGATAGAGGTGGTAGCCTCAGAGTTGCGGTAGGTGTGGCGCTTCTTGATCATCTCCAGGAAGGTGCGCAGCAGCCACACGCCGATCTCGTCGGCGCGGTCATCATCGTTGCCGTACTTGGGGAAGTCGCCCTCGGTCTCAAAGCCGGTGGCAAGGCCGCTCTCGTCACGCACTACCTTCACCTTGGCGTACTTGATGGCGCTCAGGGAGTCGATGACGTGGGAGAAGCCTGCAATGCCGGTGGCAAAGGTGCGGCGCACGTCGGTGTCGATGAGGGCCATCTCGGCTTCCTCATAGTAGTACTTGTCGTGCATATACTGGATCAGGTTCAGCACATTGACGTACAGGCCAGCCAGCCAGTCCAGCATCTGGACATACTTGGGCAGCACCTCGTCGTAGTTCAGGTACTCGCTGGTGATGGGGGCATAGTTGGGGCCGCACTGCTCGTGGCTCTTCTCGTCCACACCGCCGTTGATGGCGTACAGCAGGCACTTGGCAAGGTTGGCGCGGGCACCGAAGAACTGCATCTCCTTGCCGGTCTGGGTGGCAGACACGCAGCAGCAGATGGAGTAATCATCGCCCCAGACGGGCTTCATCACGTCGTCGTTCTCGTACTGGACAGAGCTGGTATCGATGGACACCTTGGCGGCATATTTCTTGAAGCTCTCCGGCAGGGCGGAGGAGTACAGAACGGTCAGGTTCGGCTCCGGTGCGGGGCCCATGTTTTCCAGCGTGTGCAGGAAGCGGTAGCAGTTCTTGGTGACCATGCTGCGGCCATCCATGCCGATGCCGCCCACTTCCAGCGTTGCCCACACGGGGTCGCCGGAGAACAGCTGGTTGTAGCTGGGGATGCGGGCAAACTTGACCATGCGGAACTTCATGACCATGTGGTCGATCAGCTCCTGAGCCTGGGTCTCGGTCAGGATGCCGTTGTCCAGATCGCGCTGGATATAGATATCCAGGAAGGTGGAGATGCGGCCCACGCTCATGGCAGCGCCGTTCTGGGTCTTGATGGCGGCAAGATACCCGAAATACAGCCACTGGCAGGCCTCCTTGGCGTTCTTTGCAGGCTGAGAGATATCATAGCCGTAGGCCTCGGCCATCTTCTTCATGCCCTTCAGGGCGCTGATCTGGCGGGCGATCTCCTCGCGCAGGCGGATCACGTCGTCGGTCATGGTGCCGTCGCCGCAGTTGGCGAAGTCCTCCTGCTTGAACTTGATCAGTGCATCGATGCCGTACAGGGCCACGCGGCGGTAGTCGCCCACGATGCGGCCGCGGCCGTAGGTGTCCGGCAGGCCGGTGATGATGTGGGTGTGGCGGGCCGCCTTCATCTCAGGGGTGTAGGCATCAAACACAGCCTGATTGTGGGTGCGGGTATAATCGGTAAAGATCTTGTGCAGCTCGGCGCTGGGCTGGTAGCCGTAGGTGGTGCAGGCCTGCTCTGCCATCTTGATGCCGCCGTAGGGCATGAAGGCGCGCTTGAGGGGCTTGTCGGTCTGCAGACCCACGATCTGCTCCAGATCCTTCAGGCTTTCGTCGATATAGCCGGGGCCGTAAGCGGTCAGGCTGCTGACCACTTCGGTCTCCATATCCAGCACGCCGCCCTTGGCGCGCTCGGCCTTCTGCAGCTTCTGCAGGGCACCCCACAGCTTGTCGGTCGCCTCGGTGGGGCCGGCCAGAAAGCTTTCGTCGCCGTCATACGGGGTGTAGTTCTTCTGGATGAAGTCGCGCACATTGACTTCTTCTTTCCAGATACGGCCCTCAAAGCCTTCCCACTGTTCAAAATTGATCATTGGAACCTCCTTGCTCCATTACGCAGTTAGCGTTTTCTAACTAATGAGCCTTTGAAAAACCGCTCTGTATGGCGGCTTTCTGGGGGCAAAACGGTCTTGAACTGCCGGTTACAGCAGCCCCAACTACAAGGTGTAGACAAAAATGAAAACCTGCCCACAAAATCTTGCGTTATTATAATAGCAAGAACCACTTTAAAATGCAATAGAAAACAAGTGGGTTTTCTTCCAAAGCAAAGGGCTTTCTTTGGGCAGAATGTAGAAAAAGCGCCGAAATCCCGGCGGTGCACCTATTTTGCGAAAAAAAACGCAAAATAAGGGTTGACAAGACTAACCAGCTGTGGTATTCTGTTCTCGCAACGAGGTTAGACAAATCTAACCACGTTGCACCAGAAAAGCGGAAGCCTCTGCAAGGGCTTCTGCGAAAACCGGATCCGCCATGGCAGAGCTGCGGAGCTGTGTCAGGTGATCCCCAAGTTTGTCGTGGCGAGGCCACTCCATCTTGCTTACGCAAGACCGCTTTGTGGCTTAAAAGCCCCACTGGGGCTTTCATTGCTGCGCAAACGCCAATTCCTCCATTCCATTCTCTTTTTTCAAGTGAGCTGTGGTTTTAGTTTGCTCCCACGGCTCGATGCGCGGCATTCGGTGTGATTGGTACCGCACCAAGTGCAAAAGAAAAACAAAAACGGGACATGCAGCTTGACCACCTGCGTGCCCCGTTTTTTGTTTTTATAAGGAAAACGGCCTCGCCCTCTCCGTCATCGCTGCGCGATGCCACCTCTCCCAAAGTGGCATCACGGAAAAGCATTTTGGTTTCGCCAGAGGCTCTCCCTTTGGGAGAGCTGCCGAGCAGAGCGAGGCTGAGAGGGCGAGGATGCCGACCTCGAAGAGTTGGTTTATCTGCAATTATCCTATGATTTCCACCAGCTGCCGGTACACTTCCTCCGCGCCGCCCTTGGGTTCTTTGATCTTTACGAACTGGCTGTTCACGATGGCGGTGCCATCGGAGTAGACGGTGAACAGGAGGTTATTGTTCTCGGCATCATCGTAATAGCTCACGGTGACGGAATCCACCGGGTATTCGTGGCTATAGGAGGAATACTGCTGGTTGAACCGCTTGACACAGGTAAGGCCGGAGAGCACGTTTGCGATCTGCTGATAGGCAGGGTCGTCGGCAGAGAGCAGCTGAACGTCCATCTCTGCGGAGCGGGCAAAGTTCTGAATGTGCTCCACCCGGACACCGGCCTGTGTGCTGGCCTTGATCCCGGATGCAAGGTCGATCTTTGCGGAAGGAAAGATCAGCGCCAGTGCAAGCAGCACTAAAATGACAATGCCGAACCGGGACAAGATGCTCTTATCTTTCATGGCGGGTCAATCCTCCTTTGGCGGCTCCGCTCCCATTTGGCCCAAATGCCGCTGAGCGATGAAGAAGCCCACGGCGCTGGCGGCGAACACCACATAATAGCTGGCGATGCGGTAAAGCATCATCACGCTCATCACCTCGCCGCGCTCCAGAAAGCTGCCGAACACCAGCAGGAATGCCGTCTCGATGGAGCCCATGCCGGCCACATTGGGCAGGGCGTTGGACAAAAACAGCATCAAGCTGGTGAGCAGCTGCACCTGCAAAAAGCTCAGAGGGGAAAGCCCCATGAACCGGATGCACAGGTAGGGCAGGCAGAACAGCCCGAACAGCTTGACCGCCTGCAATGCCAGAATTTCAGCGCAGCGGGGCTTATCTGCCAGCAGACGGCGGCTCTCCTCGCCCAGAACATCCAGCTGCTGCTGCCAGTCGGCGCGGCGCTGCTGCCATTTTTCCGTTTTGGGCAGCAGACGCATCAACCAGCGGGCAAGGTCCTGCACCAGCGGCGATACGCACACCAGCACCAGCACCACAATGATGGCCGCCACTACAGCGTATGCCATGGGCAGATAATTCATCACACCGGTGGTGTTGGCGGCAAGCCATCTGTGCTGAAACAGCAGCATCACCGTGGCATACAGCAGCACGGTGGTTTTGTGGAACACGTACTGCAGGGTCATCAGGCCCACGCCCGGGCCCACCGGCAGGCCGCAGCGGTGCAGATACCATGTCTGCACCGGCACTGCACCTGCGCCCAGCGTGACCACATTGCCAAAGGTGCCGCACCACGCGGTATCGATGCCCTGCCAGAGCCTGAAGCCCGGGATGCGGCTGCGCACGATGACCCACGCCACGCACCCCTCCAGCAGCGGATAGCTGAGGCCGATGGCCAGCACCACCAGCACCTGCCATGCGGACAGCTGCGAAAGCGCTGCGGTGATCTCGGCCCAGTTGTCCTTGAACAGCAGCACGATGATGCCGGTAAGTGCGGCGAGCACCAGCAGCGAGATCACTGTCTTTTTGCGGGAAGGTGCGGCAGAGGCGGGTTGGCTCATAGAGAGAACAGGCTCCTTTCAGGCGGAATGATTTGATAAAAGTATAACACACGCGGCCTGTGTCTTTGTGAACGGAACTGGAATTTTCTTGTGCAATTTTGATGGAATGATAAAAAGGCAAGGGCAGATGCACGCATCGACCCTTGCCTTTATCTTGTTTTTAGTCTGTTGATTCGTTCACCAGCCGTGTCAGGGTGGCAACATAGGCTTCGTTGGAATAATATTTCTCGTACATTTTCCGGCAGTCAGCTTTCATGGCGGCCAGCTGTTCCGGATGCAGGATAGCATGCTCCAGCACCTTTGCCAGCTGATCCGGGTCGTCGTCTTTGTACACAAAGCCGTCCACGCCCTCGGTGATCAGCCCGGCGGTGCCGGTGTGCTCCGACACGATGGAGGGCTTGCCGAAGATCAGGCCCTCGGTGACGAAGGTTGGCATGGGATCATCGCGGGAAGCGCATACCACGCAGGTGCACTGATCCATCAGGGATTTGATCTCGGGCCGTTCCAGACGCTTGCGGTAGAAAACGGTGTCCGGGTAGTCCTCCACCAGTGCATCCACGGCGTTCTTCAGGCTCTTGTCCGCCGCCTTGCCCACGAACAGGAAAGCAGCCTTCTGGCGCACCTCGGGCTTTAGCAGGCGGATGGCGTTGCAGAAAATATCCTGACCCTTGCGCGGCTCAAAGGAACCTACGGTCACGAACAGCGGCCTGCCGCCGGCATAGCTGATATCGTAGGGCGGGAAGCTTTCCTGCGCATAGTCCGGCAGACCGTAGATCAGCTGTTCAATGCTGAAGTCCGGCCGCACCGAGTGCATGGCGGCAGTGGCGTGGGAGCCTACGGCGCACACATGCACATTGGAGCCCAGTGTTTTGGGAATCTTGTGTGCAATGAATGGGTAGCCTGCAAAGGCATCGTGCAGCCACCACAGCACCGGCACGAAGGAGCCGTTCAGGGTGCTCACGGCGGCAGCCTCTACCACGGTGTTGGCCAGCACAAAATCGGCACTGGTGGCAAGGCCCCACAGCGACGAGTTCATCACGCAGTCGCTGCGGGTCACTACGGCGGCACCGGCATCCAGAAACAGCGGCAGCGAGCCGTCGTCCGCAGGGCCAAGCACCACCACTTCAAAGCCCATGCTGCGCAGCACCGGCACGGCACTTGTCAGCACAATGGGCGCACCGGTCATGGTCAGCTCGTGGCTCAGGATCAAAGCACGCTTTCCGTCTGCAGAGAACACATCGTCGGCACACAGCTCCCGCCGGAAGTGCAGCAAAGACTGCGGGATGCGGTGGCAGTTTTCCGCCATGGCGGTGGCAAGGCGCAGCAGCTCGGTCACGCTGTCCCTGCCGCGCGCAGCGGCGCGCACCCGGTCCAGAAGCTTCCGCGATACCATGGCGCAGCGGCTGCACGGGATGTGCTGGGTGCTCAGATAAAGGGCGGTGGAGCCATCGAAGCCAAAGGCGGCATCACACACCACAAAATCGGCACCGGTGCGCAGGGCGGCGGCAAAATAGGTCAGGGCGGTGGAGGTGCACTCCAGATCTTCGCTGACCAGCAGCACGCCCTCCACCGAGTCGGTCAGGGCGGGGGCCAGCTCCGTCACCAGCCGGAACTTGCGGTGCAGCTGGTTTTCCAGTGCGTGCTCCAGCGCCTGATGACGGCCCGGTGCATACACCAGCAGATAGGTGCTCTGGGTATCGGTATAAACCTGCTTCGTCAGCTGCTTACGCTGCAGGGTGCTGTAACTGCTGTACATGTTGACAACTCCTTTAGCGATCCGATTCAGCCGCGCAGCAGGCGGCGCAAAGCACGCAGCGGTGCGGTAAGCCGCCAGCTGCTGCTCTCGTACAGGTTTTCCAGCGAATCTTCATAGGCAGCACGGCTGTTCTGAAGTTCCGTCAGCTGATTGTTCAGCCGGGTGTTCTCGGCAAGGGCGGCCTGCAGCTGTTCCAGAACATCGTTCTTTTCGGCCTCAGCCTGCAGCTTGATGGTATTCAACGCGCTGAGCAGGGCCTTGCCGGGCTGCTCGTGCTGGAAGCGGCCCAGCGGATAGTAATGATAGGTCACGGCAAGCTTCATCCCGGCCGCAAAGGGCACGGTGCTGCACACGGTCAGGTTGGGGTCCACATCCAAAAACAGCAGGCAGTCTTCCTGCAGCTGGATGCCGTTCATGGCGCGGCATTCCAGCCGCTCGTCCGAGACGCTCAGGTCAGTCACGCAGCAGGCCAGCTCACCGGGGTCCAGCCGCAGCGCACGGGCATCCGTGGGCAGGGTGAACACCGCAGAGACCTCGTGGGTCAGTTCGTCGTAGGCATCCTCGGCAACGGTCAGGCATTCCCGCGGGGAATAGCCGGAGCCGGAATCGTAGAACAGCTGCGGCAGGGTCAGGGCAGCAGGTTCGTTGTCGCTGCCGTGCCTTGCCAGTGCGGCCTGATAGTTCAGCACCTGTTGTTCCAGCTCCAGACACCGCTGTGCCAGCCGGGATACACCTTCGTCAGAGAGCTTGAGCTGCTGTTCCAAGTCAGCAGCGCGGCTGCGGGCCGCAGCAAGGGTCTCGGGGACATCGTTGTTCATAACCGGATTCTCCTCTTACTTTTATGATGGCTGCACCGCAGCAGCCGGAAAAACATGTCAGTGCCGGGAGGTATAGTGCACGGCGGGCGTTCTGCGCTGTGCAGGGAAAAATCGGATGATGAGTGCGCGGCGTACACGCAGCAGCTCACACACCAGCCAGATAGAGCCCAGAGCGATGGCATATTGCAGCCACATGCCCAGCACCGGCTGCGCAGAGAACTTTGCTACCATCAGATACCACGGAATAGCGATGATCTCCACGGTATGTACGCAGAAAATGTTCAGCGAACGGCGGCCCACCGCTTCCAGAAAGTGCACGATGGGGCCATGGCCATGGCTGAGCCGCATGAACAGCCGGATGAAAAGCAGGCCTGCAGCACCGTCCAGAAAGATGCTCAGCGGCCCCAGTGACCACTCAGCCAGCGAGATGCAGTCGGTGGTGCGGGTAGCAAGAGCGCCTACGGCAATGAGTGCTGTGGCGGCCAGCAGCCCGGCAAAGACTTTGGGCGGCAGGGGCTCGTCCAGCAGATGCTTCTTTTTGGCAAGGAAGCCGATATAGAGGTAGGGCACCACCACGGCACCCTGGATCAGGCAGAAGGGCAGCTCCCACACAAGGCTCGCGCCCCAGCCCAGCAGGACGCAGCCTGCCACAGCCCATGGAACATAGCGCTCCGGGAAGATGTTCAGGATCACATCCAGCAGCACCCAGCCTACCACCAGCGCCAGCAGATACCACATCGGCCCGCAGGAGAAGAACTCCTGCCCGAAATACTCGGCCGTGTGGGGCAGGCCCAGCAGAAAGCCGCCGGTGACCTTGATAGACTCGCCGATGGTGCCGGGCAGGTACTGGAACGTCTTATAATGAATGATAAAGTGCAGCACGCAGGTGAACAGCGCCGTGTAAGCATAGGGTTTGAGCAGGCTTTTGAGCTGCTGGTGGATGCACTTGTGGATAGAGCGCTTGCGGAAGCCGTAGCCGCTGGCAATAAAAAAGGCGGCCATCAGCGCTTCGCGATAGATGAACGGGAAAAACGCGGTCAGGGACAGGCCGCTGACCGCCTGTATAGGATAAAGCTCGGCGGTATGCGCAAAAACGATGGTCAGCATACCGGCACCCTTTAGCATGTCGAACATGCCGATGGAGCTGGCGGTGCGGGGCTTGGTTCCTTCCATGGAGGTTCCTTCCTTGCGCGGGACGTTCCAACAGAGCCGGATGCCGCACAATGCGTAGATTTTGAATGAAAAAGATAAAATTTTGTATGGATATGAACCCAGTATAATGCTTTTTGCACAGACTGTCAATTTTGAATTGCAGTCCGGTGGGCGGGGACGCATTGCCGCCTGCAATAAAAGCATAGCACAGGCAGGGCGGCTTCGCAGCGAAAGGCAGAATTTACATCTGGAAACGACATGATATGCAAGAATTTATTGTCAATATTGGGAATTAAATGTTGCAAAACTCTTGCATTGACACAGGCCTTATTGTATACTGGGCACAGTTGGAAATGACTGGAAGGATCTGTGTTGGCGTACACAGGAGCGCCGGATCGGATGATAAAAATGGAGGCAGAAAAATGATTACATCACTGTATCAGTCCCTTTGCAATATGGAAACCAACATTGCAGACCGTGTGGCTCTGCGCTGGTATGATGAAGAAAAGCAGGGCGTGGCCGAGGTGCACTACGCACAGTATGCCCAGGATCTGCGCCGGTTCGTGGCGTTCCTGCGTGCAGAGTATGGCGACGTGCGCGGCAAGCGTGTGGCGATCCTGGCCCGCAACAGCTACCAGTATGTCATCTGCATGTACGGCACGGTCATTGCCGGAGCCGTGGCTGTGCCGCTGAATCTTGGCAAGGACTGGGATGCCATCTCCTATGAGCTGGACCTCACCGAGCCGGTGTGCATCCTGCAGGATGGCGAGTTCGCGGAGCGGGAGCCTGCCCTCGCTGAGACCTACGGCAGCATCCTGAAGCCCATGGATGTCTTTGCGGCCTATGAGCCTGCCGAGGACGTGACCGAGGTGGAGGACCTCTCTGCTCTGGCCTTTATCATGTTCACCTCCGGCACCACCGGCCGCAGCAAGGGCGTTATGCTGAGCCAGAAGAACCTGTTCAGCGCCATGCCGGCTTTTCTGGACCCCTTTGACGATGTGAAGAAGTACACGGGCTGGAACACCGACGAGTTCTCGTCCCTGTCCGCCCTGCCCATGTTCCACATCTCCGCCATGACCAGCCTTGTTTCGTGGAGCATCACCGGCCACTCCATCAACCTGTGCAACAACCTGAAGTATTTCTATCGTGATCTGGGTGCCATGCACAGCGAGGTGATGGCGGTGGTGCCGGTGCTGCTGAAGAGCATCTACAGCGATGTGATGAAGGGCCGCCGTGACCGCCTGAACGGCCTGTGCGTGCTGACCTGCGGCGCTGCCATGTTCGACCCCAAGATTCTGAGTGATATGATGGAGAAGGGCTTCTTTGTGGCCCAGATGTACGGCCTGACCGAGACCTGCGGCGACGGCGCATGGAACTCCTCGCAGGAGGCAAAGTACCTGACCAGCGTGGGCCACGTGGACCTCAGCTGTGAATACAAGCTGGACGACGGCGAGCTGTGCATGCGGGGCGACCCCATCATGCTGGGCTACTACAAGGACCCGGAAGGCACTGCAGAAGTCATCGATGCAGACGGTTGGTTCCATACCGGCGACATTGCCCGGGTGGAAGAGGATGGCTACATGTACCTGACCGGCCGCAAGAAGAACGTGATCATTCTGGACAGCGGCGAGAACGTGAGCCCCGAGGAGCTGGAAAAGCTGCTGGTGCCCTGTGCGGACATTCAGGAGTGCATCGTGAAGGAAAAGGACAAAAAGATCTGTGCCCTCATCTACTGTGACCCTGCAAAGCAGGATGCGGTGAAGGAGTTCGTCACTGGGGTCAACCGCGGCCTGCCGCTGTACAAGCGCATGGTGCCGGAGTTCAGCGCACAGCCGCTGCCCCGCAACGCCATGGGAAAACTGCTGCGCTGAACACAGGAGGAAACAGAACAATGCGTAAGATCAGAGTGCTGGATAATGTCTACGACCTTATCACCATCAACATGGAAGACCGCTTCAAGGATAATGTGGCCTTCCGCTTCTACGACACCGCAAACGATGCCGTGACCACCATCCTCTATAAGAATTATGTGCAGGATATCCGCAAGGCGGTGAATTACTTCCAGTCCACCATCCCGGAGATCAAGGGCAAAAAGATCTGCCTGCTCACCAAGAACAGCTACGAGTATGCCGTGAACACCTTTGGCGTGGTGGCGGCCGGTGCGGTGCTGGTGCTGCTGAACCAGCGCAAGAGCTGGGACGAGCTGAGCTACGAGCTGGGCCTTGTGGAGCCGGACACCATCCTGACCGACGGCGACGACTACGGCTTCAACGACCAGCTCAAGGCTGCCTACGGCGATATCCTCCGCCCCATGGATGGCTTCCGAAGCTATGAGCCTGCGCAGCTGACCCGCTGCATCGACCACGAAGCCCTGATGGTCCTGATGTTCACCTCCGGTACCACGGGCCGCAGCAAGGGCGTGATGCTGAGCGAGAAGAATTTCTTCTCGGTGATGCGTGCCCACACCCAGATCGGTGAGCACATGATGGCGTATAAGCACGAACCGGACCTTGTCATGAGCCAGTACACCGTGCTGCCCATGTTCCATCTTGGCGCTTTCATCTGCCTGTTCTCCTGGGCCCACGCAGGCTGGGCGCTGAACGTCAGCAGCGACATCCGCAACTTCTATAAAGAGGTAAAGCGGATGCCCAGTCAGGCCATGGCGGTGGTGCCGGTCATTATGAACTCGCTCCACCACGATGTGATGCGCGGCCGCAAGGACCGTCTGGGTGAGCTGTGGGTGCCCATCTGCTCCTCTGCCATGTTCGACCCGCAGGTGATGCTGGATATGGCGGAACACGGCATGTTCGTGGTGCAGACCTACGGCAGCACCGAGACCTGCGGCGACGGCATCATCAACTACGCACAGGACGCAAAGCACATCGGCGCTGTGGGTCAGGGCAACGATTATCTGGACTACAAGATCGCCGAGGACGGCGAGCTGTGCATGCGCGGCGACAGCATCATGCTGGGCTACTACAAGGACCCGGAGGCCACCGCCGAGGTCATTGACGCGGACGGCTGGTTCCACACTGGCGATCTGGCCCGCAAGGACGAGGACGGCTACTATTTCCTGACCGGCCGCAAGAAGAACCTCATCATTCTGGACAGCGGCGAGAACATCAACCCCGAAGAGCTGGAAGGTATCGTGGGCAAGTGCGAAGCCGTGAAGGAATGTGTTGTAAAAGAAATGGGCAAGAAGATCGGCGTGGTGGTCTATTGCGATGAGGACAAACAGCAGCAGGTGCGGGACTTTATCACCGAGGCAAACCGCACCCTGCCGCTGTACAAGCGCATGAGCGCAGTGGAGTTCAGCACCGAGCCGCTGCCGCGCAACGGTGCAGGCAAGCTGCTGCGCCAGTGATACGGATGCGATCGAATGCCCGGATGCATAAATGGGCCGGCAGACCGGCAGACTGAAAACAGGAGTTCCGACAAAAAACAAAGCTTTGTTGCCGGAACCCTTGCGCACAGGAGAGAATCAGGGTATTATTATGGAAAGGCATAGGAGATTGTGCCTATTATCCGTCACGGAAAGGAAGAAAATTTCTATGGAACGAGCAGAGATCATTTCCCAGATCCTGGCCATCCTGGAGGATGTTGCCGAGGTCTCTCCCGAAGATGTGAATGAGAACAGCGTCCTGATGGACGATCTGGATCTGTCCTCAATGGAGATCCTGACCATTGTGGCAGACCTCGAGGAGACCTTCGGCCTGCGCATCCCTGAAAAGGAGCTGCGCAACTTTGTGACCATAGGGGATCTGGTGGATTATCTGGCGGCAAACGCGGGGTAACAGTTCATGAATGAGTCGCAGCGCTCGACGGAGTACATCTTTCAGGGAACGATGTACTTCTTCCGTCGGGAGAAGATCCTGTGTCGGTACCAGTTTGCGCTGCAGGATGCGGTGGAACCCGCTCTTTTGCAGCGCGCACTGGAGGCGGCGCTTTCGGCCGCACCGTACTATCGGGTACAGCTGGTGCAGGAAAAGCGGAGCTTTTTTCTGGAGCCGAACCCGAACCCCTGCCTTGTGTATCAGGGCAGTGCACAGCGCGATATCCCGGAGGAAACGAACGGCTATCTTTTCAGCGTAAGCTGTGAGGGGGACACCGTCTATTTTGACTGGTATCATTTCCTCATGGACGGCCACGGGGTGTCGCCCTTCCTCACCCGCATTCTGGAACAGTACTGCAACCTGCGCTATGGCACGGCGTTTGCAAACACGCCCATCGTGTGCAGCCCGGCCTATGACATCGAGGCCATGATGGAAAAATATCCACCCCTCACAGCCACCGAGAGCACGATGCAGAGGGATGTGGTGCAGACCTACGAGGGTAGGATGCGCCGCACCCGGGTGCGGCTGACCAAGCAGAGCCTTGTGGACAGGGCAGTGGAGAACGGCGTCAAGCCCTTTACAGCGCTGGCCGGTCTGCTGAGCCTTGCGCTGCGCAGCTATCTGGGCAAAGACGAGATCCAGTATTCCTACTCGGCAGATACCCGCAGGGAAGCGGGCGTGCCGGATGCCCTTTACAACTGCGTGTGCTCCTTCCAGAGCGGCGTGAAGCTGAACGATGACACCCGCCTTGCGGACATCGTGCCGGAAATGGATGCCGAGGTGCTCCGCACCCTGCAGCCGGAGGCAAAGCTGCGCCAGATGGTCCAGCAAATGAGCTGGGTGTACAAGGTAGACCAGCAGAAAGCACCCCTGCGCATCAAGCAGAGGGTGTTCCAGATGGGTGAGTACATCAGCGGTGTCCCGGCGGATTTCTGGCTCAGCTATCTGGGCAATCCGCTGCTGCCGGCCACGCAGGAGCTTCAGAAGTACACCAAAGACTTCAATGTCTGGGTTCCGCCGGATGGCGGCTCCATGGGTGTGGAAGCCTCCAGCCTGAACGGCATTATCACCCTGTGCATCGAGAACAAGGCCGAAATGCCCGGCCTTGCCGAGATAATCCGCACCGCCTTTGAAAAAGAGGACATCACGGTGCTGGAAGCCGTGGATCTGGATACATAAGTGCAGAACATAAAAAGCACTCTTTCCGGGCGGGAAAGGGTGCTTTTTTGCGTCTTATTCGGTCCGTGCAGGCCGTGTGGTCACCTCGCCGCAGCGCAGAGCCTCCTGTCGGCCGTTCTCCCGCTGAATGACCAGCCGCCCTTCCTCGTCGATGGCAAGGGCCTTTGCGGCGTAGGTCTCGGTCTCGGCACACACCGTCACCCAGTGGCCGGGCACAAAGCACCGGGCGCGGTACTCATCCAGACAGTCAAACGCCGGGCACAGGGCCAGC
>UMDR01022375.1_pt1 | contig 42077 bp, 34 predicted proteins | sample 1964541 | NCBI WGS metagenome assembly UMDR01 (sample SAMEA4835999, study PRJEB28245) | human gut metagenome | biome: gut microbiome; material: fecal sample | place: Denmark | collected 2008 | reverse complement strand
ACTGAAAACAAAAAAAGTGCCAACGAACACTTGACACAAACGCTATCACAAATTTTATAGATGTTTTACAAACGTTGTGCTATACTATTAATAGACAAAAGACAGAAAGAAATTTAAACAATATTGAAAGTACAAGGAGCACAGCATGAAGATACTTAGCAAACAAAAAAACAGCAGAATGTGTATGATTTGCGGGCTGGATAATGAATACGGCGTGAATGCACCATTTTACAACATGGAAGATGGCAGTGTGATGACGGTGTTTCGCTACAAAGAACAGCATCAGAGTTATCCCGGACGTGTGCATGGCGGCATGATTACGGCGATGCTTGATGAGATGGGGCTTCGTTCTTTGTGGGCGAAGGAATTGTCGGAGGAGACTTTTGGTGTGACGATATCGTTGGATACCAAATACCGCAAACCGGTTCCCTATGAGACAGAATTGATTGGACGGGGTGTAGTTGTAAAAAACACGAGCCATTTTATTATTACAGATTCTTATATTATGGATAAAGAAGGGGAAATTCTTGCAAATGGAAGAATTAAATACATAAAAATGGACACACAGAAGATTCAAGAGGGCGTAGAAGTGCATGAAGAAATGCCGTATCTTGTAGAGGATGGCAGGACAGAAATCGAGGGGCCATTCTTTGACAATCTGTAGCCACTATGCTATAGTAAAAGGCGACAATAATTTATGGAAAGCGTCCATGTGAACGTTTTGGTTAGGAGGAAAAATGAGTAAGATTCAGATGAAAACCCCACTTGTAGAGATGGACGGGGATGAAATGACCAGAATCCTTTGGCAGATGATTAAAGATGAGTTGTTGCTGCCATATGTTGATTTAAAGACAGAGTATTATGACCTTGGTTTGGAGTACCGGAATAAAACCAATGACCAGGTGACAGTGGATTCCGCAGAGGCAACAAAGAAATATGGTGTAGCGGTAAAATGTGCTACGATTACACCGAATGCTGCCCGCATGGATGAATATGATTTGAAAGAAATGTGGAAATCGCCAAACGGTACAATTCGTGCAATTTTAGATGGTACGGTATTTCGTGCACCAATCCTTGTTAAGGGAATCGTTCCTTATGTAAAAAATTGGACAAAGCCGATTACGATTGCACGTCATGCGTATGGTGATGTTTATAAAAATACAGAAATCAAAGTTCCGGGTAAAGGAACAGCAGAACTTGTATTTACCGCTGAGGATGGAACACAGACCAAAGAAGTAATTCACAACTTTGATGGTCCGGGAATCATTCAGGGAATTCACAATACAGAAAAATCCATTTCCAGTTTTGCACGCGCATGCTTTAGTTATGCAGTGGACACTAAACAGGACTTGTGGTTCTCTACTAAAGATACCATTTCCAAAAAATACGACCATACATTTAAGGACATTTTCCAGGAAATTTATGATACGGAGTATAAAGAAAAATTCGAGAAACTTGGCATTGAGTATTTCTATACGCTTATTGATGATGCAGTTGCCCGCGTAATTCGTTCGGAAGGCGGCTTTATTTGGGCTTGTAAAAACTACGACGGAGATGTAATGTCTGATATGGTAGCTACGGCATATGGTGATTTGTCCATGATGACATCCGTTTTGGTATCACCAAGCGGTGTTTATGAATATGAGGCTGCACACGGAACGGTACAGCGTCACTATTATAAACATTTGAAAGGCGAAGAGACTTCGACAAATTCCATCGCAACTATTTTTGCGTGGACAGGCGCACTCAGAAAGCGCGGCGAGTTGGATGAGATTCCGGAATTGATGGATTTTGCGGACAAACTGGAGAGAGCCTGCATTAAGACTGTGGAGGATGGAAAAATGACAAAGAGTCTTTCTCTTATTTCCACATGTGAAAATCCGGTAATTTTGAACAGCCTTGAATTTATTCAGGCAATTCGTGAGACACTGGATTCTTTGATGTAACATATTTAAAAACAGACCACTGTGATACTGTGAAAGTGAGGTGACCCCTCAAAGTGCAGATATTGCAGTGGTCATTTTTTTATAATATTATTTTCACAGGCAGGACACATAGTACAAGTAAAATAATAGAAAACGTGGGAAACATTATGAAAAAAATGGAGGTATGCGTATGCAAAAAGCAAAGAAATGGATTGCGGGTGTTTTGACACTTGCGATGGTGGGAAGTTCGCTTGTGACAGCACCGGAGATGCAGGCGAAAAAGAAGACAAAAGGGTTTACAATTTCGAAGGTGGCAGGAACTTATACCGGAAAAGTTACGGTGAAGGTCAAAGCAAAAAAGGGTTACACGGTTTATTACACTACGGGGAAAAAGTTATCAACCGGTAAAAAAATCAAATCCCAAAAGACGAAGACATTTACGTTTAAGAAAACAAAAACACTTCGTATTTATGCAGTGAAAAAGAAATTATCTGCGAAGAAGCTGAAAAAGATTTCAACGAAAAAAATGAAATCTTATAAGTACATAATTGTGAAAAAACAGGCGACTGTGACACAAACTCCAAAAACTGCTACACAGACACCGGCGGTAACGTCGACAGCGATGGCAACAGCAAATCCGGTAGCAACACCGGGAGACAGTCAATATACGGGGGATGATTCGGCGTCCGATTTCACAGAACCGGTACGGATGGAGTACGATGAGACGGATTCGGATGTATCGGAAACGGATGCTACGCAGATTGAATTGACGACGACAGCACCAAGTAAAAAGATTTCTATGGACAATTACGAAATCAGCAAAAAGAATAAACTGACGATTACTAAGTCTGGAACCTATGTGGTAACTACGGAAGAGGGTCAGACGGTGGATGGCTTGATTGAGATTGATTATGCCGATGATACCGACGAGGGAACAACACATTTGATTTTGAAAGAAGTATCTCTGACATCTTCAAATAACACCGAGCCTACTTCGGATACAGGATTGATTACCGTAAAAAGCAGTGTGGCAAGAGCTGTTCTTACTGTGGCGGACGGAACCGTTACGACGTTGACGGATACTGGGGCAACCGGAATTGATAAAGATGACGGCACATCGACTACTTATACGGCAGGTATTGTCTGCAAAAAGACACCGCTTACCATCAACGGAGCCGGAACTTTGAACATTACATCAGAAAACGGCAATGGTATTAAGTGTACGAATGTAATGAAGATGAAAGACGTAACGCTGAATGTAAGCGGAAAAGAGGAGGCAGCAACCGGTCACAATGGTGTGACAGCCAAATTAGGCCTTGGCGTAAAAGATGCGAAAATATCCATTCATTCGGATGGCGATGCATTAAAGACAACATTGGATGATACTGATGTAGCAGGTGATTCGACACTTGCCGAACTTGGCAATATGGATTTAGACGGCGGTGAATATACACTTGTTTCAGAAAATGGAGATGGTATTTCCGTTTACCGCACTCTGTATCTGAATCCGAAAAATCTTTCTGTGACGACGAAAAATGCGGCACAGGCAACAACAGACAGCAGTTACAAAGGAATCAAGGCAGGGCTTACTATTTATGTGCCGGAAACAGCAGGTACGATTACGGCGGATACATCGGCTACCTATCAGGCAAGCCGGGCATCCGGAGATAGTAACGATTCTTATGCCGATGATACCATTCATTGTAATGGATATATAAAAATTGATGGCGGAACTTTTAATCTGGCAGCCGGAGACGACGCCATTCATTCGGACAGTGGTCTGGTAATCAATGCCGGAACGATTGATGTTACAGCATCGTATGAAGGATTAGAAAGCGGCGACATCACAATTAATGGTGGTAAGATTACAATTAAATCAAGAGACGATGGAATGAATGCCGCCGGTGGGCAAGATGGAACAACTAGTACAGGCCCCGGAATGCCGGGTGACTGGTTTCACAAAGGGGACTCTGCCTCATCTACGAAATACCAGATTATTATAAATAATGGTGATATTACGGTAGATGCAGACGGAGACGGCATCGATTCTAATGGCAACATTTTCTTCAAAGGAGGAACGGTTATAGTAAATGGTTCGACAAACGGTGGAAATGGTGCACTGGACTATGGTGACAGTTCAGACTGCGTCTGTGAAATTTCCGGTGGAACATTAATTGCCGCAGGAGCAGTTGGCATGGATGCGGCACCGACGAGTGGTTCTTCCCAGCCTGCCGTGAATGTAAGACTTTCTTCGCAGGCATCCGCAGGAACTTATGTTGTGCTAAAAGATAGTGATGGAAATACTGTTCTTACAGCACAGCCGGCTAAAAAGTTCCAGTCGGTGGTTATGTCATCGCCGAAGATTCAGCTAGGAAAAACGTATACCGTATATTACGGAAGTGATTTAAATTCTTTGACAAAGGGAGATTCCGTAACCTTTACGAGTGTGAGTATGTCAACCGGAAGTTCTTCTTCCGGCGGCTGGGGAGGTCCCGGTGGACAGGGCGGCCCCGGCGGACAGGGAGGTCCGGGTGGCTCCAGATAGACAAATATAGAAAGAAATTTAAAGAGACGGCAGGGTTAGCTTTTAACCTGCCGTCCTTCTGTATTTATCGTGTAATTTTCTTTCATAATCAAAGCAGAAATTGGTACGAGTTGAAATCCTTTTTTCTTCAAGGTTGTTAAAAGTTCATCTAGCGCTTCGGCGGTGTGTTTTCCGCCATTGTGGCAGAGAATAATCGAACCGTTGCCAAGATGTTTGTGCTCTGTGACGCGGCGTATGATGGTGGCTGCATCGTAATCTTTCCAGTCGAGGGAATCCACATCCCACTGAATCGGATAATATTTATTTTCCCGGCACACACGGATAAGAGTGTCGTTATAGTCCCCGTAAGGAGGGCGGAACAAAATCATATCTTTACCGGTTAGTTTTTTTACTTTTTCATGAGGTTTCATAATTTCTTCTTTGCATTGTGCGGCCGATAGCTGTGACATCTGTTTGTGGTTTTCACTGTGGTTTCCAAGGTCATGCCCGCCGGCGGCAATTGCTTTTACATCGTCCGGATATTTTTCAATCCAGCCACCTGTCATAAAAAAGGTTGCCTTCACTTTGTGTTTTTTCAGCGTGGCAAGAAGTGATGCGGTGTCGTCGTTTCCCCAAGCCGCATCAAAGCTGATTGAAATCTGCGGTTTTTCCTTTTCTACGCAGTAGATGGGAAGTTCTTTTTCATGAAGCAGAGATTCATTGAAAACGGCACGGTTTTCCGGATAAACAAAAAAACTTGTTGCGAGCAAAGCAAAGGATGTCAGGACGATGGCACCGATTTTTGTAAAAAGAATCAGTTTTTCCCGTTCTTGTTCGATGTTCATAGATTACCCCGCTATCGTTTTGCTATAGTTTATGGGGAGAAAATGCTTATTATGACAGGAAATCTTTTTTCTTTGCAAGGGTGTATGAATATGGTAAGATTACTACATAAGAAAATTTATGAATGAATCATTTACGAATGGAGGTATATCATGAAAAGAAGAAATTTATTGGCAGCAGTGCTTAGCTTTTCGCTGGTAATAGGGATGAGTGCACCGGTGGATTTGGCACAGGAAAGTAAGAAAACGCAGACCGCAGTATCCATCGAGGATTCGGTCGGTGAGACGTCAAAGTATGGCTATCTTCCAATTCGTCGGAAACTATTAAATTCGGATGATTTGTCATCCGGCAGAAAGAAAAAAGCAGCAAAGACAACGATTCCGTCATCGTTTGATGCTAGAGAGGAAGGGCTGTTGACGGATATCAAAGATCAAGGAGAAACGGGCATGTGCTGGACAATGTCTGTGATGGGAGCGTCTGAAGCAGATATTATACAGGATGGCTCTGAAGAATCTCCGGATTTATCAGAGTATCATCTGGCATATTCGACATACAACAAAGCCGACGATCCGCTTGGTTTGACGGTAGGGGATATTTGCAGGCCAAGAGAGAAGAATAATGATTTGTATGGCTGGGGCGGAAATTCCGTTTTAGCAACTGCTACATTAGCCAGATGGCAGGGAGTTGTAGATGAATCAGTTGCTTCTTTTGAAGATTTACAGAACAAAATTAATCGTAACGTAACGGCTGACTTACCGGATGAGGTGATGTATGATAAGGATTCCTATCATTTGCAGAACGTAGAATACATTTATATGACGAAAGCGAACCGCAACCAAATCAAACAGAAATTGATGGAGTATGGGGCAGCGGAGTGCTCTATGTATGCGCCGGAGACATCGAGTGACAATCAGATGTATGGAAATACCGGGAAAAGCAATTTTACGGCGTATTATTGTGATGATACAAGCAAGACGACCAATCACAGTGTATTGATTGTAGGATGGGATGATAATTATTCGGCAAGTAATTTTAATTCCAAATGCCGTCCTTCTTCAGACGGTGCATGGCTAATTCGCAACAGCTGGGGCGACTGCAACAGTATGGGCGGATATTTCTGGATTTCTTATGAGGATGCTATGCTGCAGGCAGAGGAGAATGAAGAGGCAGAAGTGGCATTCTTTGATGTAGAAAAAGCGGATAATTACGACAATAACTATCAATATGATGGTGGAATTCCATTTGCTTTTTCGAAAAGCTTTTTGCGTGGTGCCAATGTATTTGAAGCGAAAGCTGATGAGAAAATGCAGGCAGTTTCTTTCTATACACAGGAAGCAAATGTAAATTATGAAGTATCAATTTATGAGAGTCCGGATTCGGATAATCCGATGTCCGGTAAATTAGTGTCTTCATTGTCCGGTACGATTGCAGAGCGAGGATATCATACCATTGATTTTGTAAAAGAAGATAAAGATGAAGTATTTATGACAAAAGGAAAGCGTTATGCAGTTGTTGTAAAATTGGAAGAGAGTGGAGATACTTCTTATCAGACTTATGAATGTACTCATAACGATTCTGCACTTACAGAAGCAGTTAGCGCAAATGAGGGCGAAAGTTATGTTCAGTATTCGGATGGTGAGTGGGAAGATTTTTCCAAACTTGTATGGTCTGGCGGCAGAAAAAACAATGCAAATCTCTGCATTAAGATGTTTTCTGATACTTGGGATTCTACGAAAGCAACACCGACGCCGGTGCCAACGGCAACACCAACACCGGTGCCAACGGCAACACCAACACCGGCGCCAACGGCAACACCAACACCGGTGCTAACGGCAACACCAACGGCTGCGCCTGTGACTACGCCGACGCAAAAGCCACAATCAACACCGGCAGCCAATAATCCGACAACCCCGGTAGTTACGGATAATCCTGTAACACCTGATAATAGCAGTGCCTGGACAGTGGTTGTGAAAAAACTAAAGTTTAAATATTCGTCGAAAAAGGTGAAAGCCGGTAAAAAAGTAAAGTTAAGTAAGTGGCTGAAAGTGACGAAAAACCGCGCAGGGGATGCAAAGATTACCTATAAATTTACAAAGAGTAAATATTAAAAATATGCTACCCTGTCAAAAAAAGGTGTCTTTAAGGCAAAGAAGGCCGGAAAGAAAAAGACGGTTTATGTAAAGGCAGCAGCGGGTGACGGCAGTAAAAAGACAGCGAATATAAAAATAAAAATTAAATGATAATAGGGGTTGACTTTTTATGTTATCCTGCATATAATGAACATATGAATAATTGTTCATATGTAAATTTACAGAAACGGAGAGTGATAAAATGCCAAGTGAAGATGAATTGTATGACTTGGCGGAATTGTTTAAGGTGTTTGGCGATTCGACCAGAATCCGGATTTTGTTTGTTTTATTTGAGAAGGATGTCTGTGTTTGTGATTTAGCGGAAACCTTGAATATGACGCAGTCAGCAATTTCGCATCAGCTAAAGATTCTAAAACAGAATAAGTTAGTAAAAGGCCGCCGCGAGGGCAAATCGGTGTTTTATTCACTGGCCGATGACCATGTGCGAACGATTATCGAGCAGGGAATCGACCATATTGCGGAATAACATAATTGAATTGGAGGAAATGAATCATGAAAAAGAAATTTAAATTACAGGACTTGGATTGTGCAAACTGCGCAGCAAAAATGGAAGAATCAATTAAGAAAATTGATGGTGTAAACGATGCAGTAGTCAGCTTTATGACACAGAAGATGACAGTAGATGCCGATGATGCGCGTTTTGATGAAATTATGGATGAGGTTGTCCGTGTTTGTGCAAAAGTTGAGCCGGATTGCCAGATTCTTTTGTAGGAGATGAGTGTATGACAAAAAAACAGAAAAAAATGAGACTTCGGATTATCATTTCCCTTGTCCTGTTTGTTATCCTGTTTGTTTGTGAGCATATGGGAGTATTAGAGCCACTGCCATGGTGGGCACAGCTTTTGATATTTGCCGTTCCGTACCTGATTGTCGGATATGACATTATTTTTAAGGCTGCGAGAAATATTTCCCATGGACAGATTTTTGATGAAAACTTTCTGATGATGATTGCCACCTTTGGTGCATTTGGCGTTGGTGAGTATTTAGAGGCTGTTGCTGTAATGCTGTTTTACCAGGTCGGTGAATTGTTCCAGGGTTATGCGGTTGGAAAATCCAGACAATCCATTACGGAAATGATGGATATCTGTCCGGAATATGCGAATGTAGAGGAAGATGGGAAATTAGTGACAGTAGACCCGGATGATGTAGAAGTCGGTACGATTATTGTTGTAAAGCCGGGAGAGAGAATTCCTCTCGATGGTGTTGTTATAGAGGGCGAATCGTTAATTGATACGGCGGCACTTACGGGTGAGTCGGTACCGAGAAGAGCGTCAGAGGGCGACGAGATTATCAGTGGCTGCGTCAATGGCAGCGGAACGCTGAAAATCCGTACCACAAAGGAATTTGATGATTCGACGGTTGCCAAAATTTTGGAACTGGTTGAGAATGCAAGCAGTAAAAAGGCAAAGGTTGAGAATTTCATCACCCGATTTGCCAAATACTATACGCCGGTCGTTACGATTGGAGCAGTTTTGCTTGCTGTGATTCCACCGCTTATTTTAGGCGGAGGATTCGCTGAGTGGATTCAGAGAGCGTGCATTTTCCTTGTTATTTCCTGCCCGTGTGCACTGGTGATTTCGGTGCCTCTTGGATTCTTTGGCGGTATCGGTGCTGCATCTAAGATTGGTGTTTTGGTAAAAGGTAGTAACTTCTTAGAGGCGGTTGCAGAGATGACTACCATTGTATTTGATAAGACCGGAACGCTGACAAAAGGCGAATTTAAAGTAACCGAGATGAAACCTGCCGGTGTTTCAGAAGATAAATTATTGGAAGTGGCAGCACTTGGCGAGAGCTATTCAAACCATCCGATTGCCGGTTCGATTATTGAGGCATATGGAAAAGAAATTGAGAGAAGCCGTGTGTCAGATGCGGTTGAAATTGCGGGCCACGGAGTTCAGATTCTCGTAGATGGTGTGATGACTTATGTCGGCAATGAAAAGCTGATGAAAAAACAGTCGATTGCTTATGAGCCGTGTGAAAGCGCCGGAACGGTTGTCTATGTGGGTCAGGAGCAGACCTTTTTAGGGGCACTTGTGATTTCCGACACCGTGAAACAGGGTGCGGCAGAGGCGATTCATAAGATGAAAAATGTTGGCGTGAAGAAATGTGTTATGCTGACCGGTGATAGAGAAAAAACTGCGAAACATGTGGCAGATGAGTTGAAACTGGATGAAGTACATGCTGAACTTCTCCCCGGTGATAAAGTGGATGAGGTGGAAAAACTTCTTTCTGCACAAAAAGATGGAGAGCGCCTTGCCTTTGTCGGCGACGGTATCAATGATGCACCGGTTTTGACCCGTGCGGATATTGGTATTGCGATGGGAAGTCTTGGTTCCGATGCAGCAATTGAGGCGGCAGACGTTGTTTTGATGGATGACGATATTCGAAAGATTGCGTCAACCGTACTGATTTCCAGAAAAACACTTCGCATTGTAAAGCAGAACATTGTATTTGCCCTTGCCGTAAAAGCAGTTGTACTTTTGCTTGGTGCAATTGGTGTGGCGAATATGTGGGAAGCTGTATTTGCCGATGTCGGTGTATCTGTTTTGGCAATTTTGAACTCAATGCGGGTGATGAAAAATCATTAACATGATTTGCATTTTTGATTAACATGTAGTATAATGTCATAGTCAAAGAGGATAGGTCCGAAAATGAAGTGTCCTATCCTCTTTTTTCGACTATGACAAGAGTCCAAAAGAAGGAGGATTTGGTTTGGATAATCACTCAATGATGGAACTGGGAGAAAAGTTAAATGGCAAATTTGAAAATCTGGTGAATTACTGTATGGTGTCCGGTGCCATTAACCAGGATTTGTATAACGAATATGATGTGAAGAGGGGACTTCGCGATTCGAATGGTAAAGGAGTACTTACCGGATTGACAGAGATTTCAGATGTCTGTGGATACCGCTTGAAAAACGGCAAAAAGATTCCTTGCGACGGAGAACTTTATTATCAGGGATATAATGTAATGGACCTTGTAAAAAGTTTTGAAAACCGCCGATTCGCTTTCGAGGAGACAACCTATTTGCTGATGTTTGGCGAACTGCCGACACATACTCAGTTAAAGGATTTTGAAGAGGTATTAACCAGTCTTCAGGAGCTTTCCGGTCAGTTTGTCCGTGATGTGATTATGAAAGCACCAAGTGCAAACATTATGAATGCACTGCAGAAAAGTGTGCTGACACTGTATTCGTATGATGAGAATCCGGACGACATTTCCGTGGCAAATGTACTGCGCCAGTCTTTGCAGTTAATCGGCAAAATTCCGTTGATTGCGGTGTATGCGTATTTGTCATACCGTCATTTTGGATTTGATGATAATTTATACATCCGTACGCCGGATAAGGATTTGTCAATTGCAGAAAATATTTTGCAGATGGTAAGACAGGACGGTAAATTTACGGAGTTAGAGGCGAAAGTTTTAGATATTGCACTTGTCATTCATGCAGAGCATGGCGGCGGTAATAACTCGACGTTTACCAATCATGTGGTAACGTCCTCCGGCACAGACACATATTCTGCGATTTCAGCATCCATTGCTTCGCTGAAGGGACCGCGTCATGGTGGCGCCAACTTAAAAGTGTTGCAGATGTTTGATGATATTAAAGAACACTGCAAGGACTGGAATAATGAAGAGCAGATTAAAGAATATTTGAATAAAATTCTGAATCGCGAGGCCTTTGATGAATCCGGTCTGATTTATGGAATGGGACATGCGGTTTATACATTGTCTGACCCTCGTGCCGTGATTTTGAAACGCTATGCAAAAAAACTGGCGGAGGCAAAAGGTAAAATGGATGAATTTCATCTGTATGAAACAGTGGAAGAAGTGTCCAAAGATTTGATTATGAAAGCACATTTGCGTTATAAACCGGTTTGTGCAAATGTTGATTTTTACAGTGGTTTTGTATATACTATGCTTGGTATTCCGAGAGAATTATTTACTCCGATTTTTGCGATTGCCCGTATTTCCGGATGGAGTGCACATCGTCTGGAAGAGCTGGTAAACAAGGGTAAAATTATTCGACCGGCGTACAAATACGTAGGAAGTCATGTGGATTTCCGTGAAATAGACGAGAGAGAATAAACGATGGAACAATACATGTTATTTTTCGATATTGATGGAACTTTGTTAGATGAAAAAGAGGGAATCGTGCCGGAGAGTACGGTGCGTGCCCTGCATCAGGCAAAGAAAAACGGACATTTACTGTTTCTTTGTACCGGACGCTGCAAGTCCATCTGGCCAAAGGATATTTTGGAAATTGGTTTTGATGGTGTGGTAGGTGGATGTGGTACGAATATATTTTATCATGGGGAAGAACTGCTTCATGCAACATTACCGAAAGAATTGCAGAGAGAAGTTGCCGATTCTCTGACGCGCTATCATATCGATGGTGTTTTGGAAGGTCAGGAGACGGCATATTTCCGCAGAGATTACTGGATGCCGGTTGTAAAATCCATCTTTGAGGAAAATGGAACATTTTCGGCAAAATGCCAGTTGTTCTGGGAGGATGCCGATTTGAATTTTGATAAGATGGCACTTTGGTTTGATGAGAGCAGTGACATGAAATCATTTAAGGAACAATGGGAAAACACGTTTGATTTTATTTTACGTGACCCGACTTTTTATGAGGTCGTGCCAAAAGGTTATTCAAAGGCGACCGGAATTGATTTTCTTTGTAAGCGTTTAGAAATTGACAGAGCGCATACGGTAGGAATTGGTGATAGTACAAATGATTTGCCGATGCTTGATTTCACCGGCATCAGCATTGCAATGGGAAGTGGTAATCCGGATATTTTTCCGTCGGTCGATTATGTAACGGCGGCTGTGATGGAAGATGGAATTGAGAAGGCATTGAAACATTATCAATTAATCGAGTAAAGGGAGGTCGGCGAAATGAAGTTAAGTAAATTAGTGGAGCACATCGAGTACGAACTGGTACAGGGAAGCCTTGATACGGAAGTGGCAGATATCGCATATGATTCCAGAAAAATCAAAGAGGGAATGTTGTTTGTTGCCATTGCAGGAACGGTTGTCGATGGTCATAAATACATTCCGGATGTTGTGAAAAAAGGCGCATCGGTGCTTGTTGTGGAAAAAGAGATTGAGTCCATAGATGAAAGTATTACAGTGATTCGTGTGGCAAATGGCAGAGCAGCGCTGAGTCTTTTATCCCAGGCGTATTTTGATTATCCGGCATCGAAGATGATTTCGATTGGAATTACAGGAACAAAAGGAAAATCGACAACCACATATATGATTCGTGATATTATTGAAAAATCCGGGAAAACCTGCGGAATTGTTGGTACAATTGGTGTGGCAATTGCCGGCAAGGTGACACCGACGGAGCATACAACGCCGGAATCCTATGATTTGCAGAGATATTTTAAAGATATGGTGGATGCCGGGTGCGAGTATATGGTAATGGAAGTAAGTTCGCAGGGAATCAAGATGGACCGTGTGGCAGGAATGCATTTTAATTATGGTATTTTTACCAATATTACGCCGGACCACATCGGACCAAATGAGCATGCAGATTTTAATGAGTATTTGTACTGCAAGAGCCGTCTGTTTACGATGTGTGACGTCGGAATTGTAAATCGTGATGACCCGCACTGGAAAGAAATGATAAAAGATGCGACCTGTGAGATTAAAACATATGGAACAGAAGATGCGGATATGACGGCAACGGAAATTGAGCATGTGAATAACGAGGGAAATCTGTGCATGAAATTCCATGCGAATGGTCTTTTGAACGGAGATATCATTGTTGGTCTGCCGGGACGTTTTAATATTTACAATGGAATGTGTGCGGCGTGTACCGGTGCTCTGTTGAAAATGCCGGAAGAGGTGATTCTGCACGCGCTTGAGCACGTAAAAGTGCGTGGCCGTGTGGAAAATGTTCCGACCGGCAGAGGATTTTCCGTATTGATTGATTTTGCGCATAATGGTGTGAGTACCGAGAGTGTGCTAAAGACTCTGCGTGGTTACAATCCGCACCGGATTATTGCTATTTTTGGATGTGGCGGCAATCGAAGCAAACTGCGCCGTTACGAGATGGGAGAGGCCGTTGGAAATCTGGCGGAATTTGCAATTGTGACAAGTGATAATCCGAGAACGGAAGACGTAATGGATATTGTAAAAGATATTGAGGTTGGTCTGGCAAAGACAAACGGTGAGTATGTGGTGATTCCGGACCGTCAGGAGGCTGTGAATTATGCAGTTGACCATGCCGAGGACGGCGATATGATAATTCTTCTTGGTAAAGGTCATGAAGAATATCAGGAAATCAATGGTGTGAAATACCATTACAGCGAGAGAGAAGCGGTTATGAATGCGCTGGCGCGTTAATTAAAATTTGAATTGAAAAAGAAACTATCAATTTATGCGAAACGATGGCATAAACGGATAGTTTCTTTTTTTTTGGGTATAAGTAAAAAGAGAACGATTCAATGGAGGAATAAAAAATGCGTCAGATTTTAGATTTTAATGAGAATTGGTGGTTTATTCATGCGGATGTAGATGTTTCGGAGGCAAGACCGGGAGAGGGAGAACTTGTTTCACTGCCTCACACATGGAATGCACTGGATGGACAAAAGGGAGATGGAACATATGACAGAGGCAGTTACTGGTATGTAAAAATGTTGGATAAGTGGGAGCCGTCTGCGAAGTATTCTCGTTTATTTTTGGAAATACCGGCGGCGGGGCAGCAGGCAAAAGTGTTTGTAAATGGTGAGTTCGTTGTGAGCCATGAGGGGGGCTATTCAGCGTTTCGAGCCGATATTACGGAAAAATGTACCGAAGAATTTAATACGATAGCAATTTGGTGCAGCAATGAAAAATGTGATGCGATTTATCCGCAGTCGGCTGATTTTACTTTTTATGGCGGGTTGTATCGTGGCGCACATCTGATTTGCGTGCCGGAAACGCATTTTGAACTGTTACACTACGGAGATTTGGGAATCCATGCTGCCACAGAACCAGCTTCGTGGGATAAAGAGGATTTTATGCTTCACATCCGAACAAAGATTTGCGGGGTGGAAAAAGATAATCAGGTGATTTACCAGATTTTTGATGAAGATGGAAAAGAAGTGGCAAGTGCAGCACGTCCGGCGGACTCACCGGATACTTCCATTCCTCTTTATAAACCGCACCGCTGGGATATTAAAAATAGCTATCAGTATACGCTAAAGGCACTCATTATGCGCAATAACGAATGCTTGGATGAAGTGGAACTTAAATTTGGTGTAAGGACTTTTTGCTGTGATCCCGGGCGCGGTTTCCTAATAAATGGAAATTGTGTGCCGCTGCGCGGCGTGAGCCGGCATCAGGATAAATTGTATCAGGGAAATGCACTTACAAAAGAAGATCACATCCGGGATGCTGAGCTGATTGAAGAAATCGGGGCAAATACGGTGCGTCTTGCCCATTACCAGCACGCACAGGAGTTCTATAACGAGTGTGATAAAAGAGGATTTGTTGTTTGGGCGGAAATTCCTTTTATCAGCGTGATGAATGAAGACCCTTTAGCACATGAGAACTGTATAACCCAGTTAAAGGAACTTATTTATCAGAATGACCATCATCCAAGCATTTGTTTCTGGGGCATTTCCAATGAAATTTTGATTGGGGGTATTTCTGAAAAGCTTGTGGAGAATCACAGGGAGTTAAATGCACTTGCTAAAAAGATTGACCCATACCGTCTCACGACGATTGCTCATGTGACGATGACGCCGAAAGACGGTCCGATGCATGAAATTACCGATGTGGAAAGTTATAACCATTATTTTGGCTGGTATGGCGGAAAGACAGAGGACAATGGTCCATGGATGGATGAGTATCATGAAAAATATCCAAACCGCTGCATCGGATTGTCGGAGTATGGCTGTGAGGGAATCATTACCTATCAGGGAGGAAATCCAAAGTGTAAAGATTACAGCGAGGCATATCAGGCAGGATACCACGAATATATGGCACATATGTTAGAGAGACGCCCTTGGATTTTCTGCTCATATGTATGGAATATGTTTGATTTTGGGTGTGCCGCACGTTCAGAAGGCGGTGTGACGGGAAGAAATAACAAAGGCCTTGTAACGATGGACAGAAAAATTAAAAAGGATAGTTTTTACCTATACAAGGCGTACTGGAATCCAGAACCGATGGTTCATATCTGTGATAAGCGGTATTCGCTCCGCTCTGGGGAAAATACCCAAATCCGCGTGTATACAAATCAGGAAAGAGTGACACTTTTTGTGAATGGGGAAGAAATGGCGGTAAATGAGGTAAAACGTCATGTGGCATCTTTCCCGATTTCTCTTAGTGGAGGAAAAAATGCAATTCTTGTGAAGGCAGGAGATGTATGGGATGCTGTGACGATTGATAGGGTGGAAAAAGAGCCGGAAAGCTATGTGTTCCCGGAAGCCAGTGAGAGGGAAGAAGGCGTGGCAAACTGGTTTCAGGAGGTTGGTTCGCTAAATCTTTCAGAGGAAATGAAATATCCGGAGGACCGTTATCATATCCGCTGTACGTTAGAGGAAATCAGTGAAAATGATGAGGCGATGGAACTTGTCACGAAAGCGATGAAATTGATTACCGGTATGACACTTGCAAAAGGGGAAGGCATGTGGGATATGATGAAAAAAATGAAGTTGGAAAGTATGAAGGAAATGCTTGGGGCGATGGCACCTGATGGCTTTTTAGAAAGTCTGAATATGAAATTAAACGAAATTAAAAAGGAGAATTTAAATGGATAAACAAATCAGACCCTTTGGTATGCGTGATAAAATCGGGTATATGTTTGGCGATTTCGGAAATGATTTTACTTTTATCTTATCATCGGCTTTCATGTTGAAATTTTATACAGACGTTATGGGAATTGGTGCCGGTGTGGTGGGAATGTTAATGATGGCTGCTCGTTTTTTAGATGCATTCACGGACATTACAATGGGACAGATTGTGGATCGGAGTAAACCGGGGAAGGACGGAAAATTTCGCCCATGGATAAGGCGGATGTGTGGTCCGGTTGCGATTTCCAGTTTTTTGATTTACCAGTCAGCATTTGCCGGTATGCCATATTGGTTTAAGGTAGGCTGGATGGTTGTCACGTATATTTTGTGGGGATCGATTTTTTATACCGCGGTTAATATTCCGTATGGTTCGATGGCTTCGGCAATTTCTGCCGAGGCAAAGGACCGGGCGCAGCTATCAACCTGGCGGACGGTCGGAGCAACTCTTGCCGGGCTAGTAATTGGAGCAGGAACACCGATGCTTGCTTATGTTACGGTGGAAGGTCAGACGGTTTTGTCGGGATTTCGTATGACGGTAATTGCCGGTGTTTTTTCTGTTCTATCCTTTTTGTGTTATCTGCTGTGTGTAAGACTCACGGCAGAGCGTGTCGAGGTACCGGCTAGTGAAGGGAAAATCCAGTTCACAAGCCAGTTAAAAAATCTAATGAAAAACCCGGCATTGCTTGGCATTATTGCGGCGGCGATGTTTTTGCTGCTTGCCTTACTTGGCATGCAGGGAATTTCTGCCTATGTATTTCCGGAAGTGTATAATAGCGCTAAGGCACAGTCAATGTTTTCGCTTCTCACCAGTCTAGCGGTGTTAGGTGTGTGTGCACCGCTTGCTACACGACTGTCTGTGCGTTATGGAAAACGGGAATTATCGGCTTTTTCCTGCTTGTTTGGTGCGGTGATTTTATTTTTGTGTATGGTAATATATCCGAAAAATGAATGGGTTTACGTTGGATTTTTTGTCCTTGCTTATATCGGAATCGGCTTTTTTAACACAGTTATTTGGGCAATGATAACAGATGTGATTGATGATGCCGAGGTAAAAAATAAGGTGCGCGAAGATGGAACGGTGTATTCCTTATATTCGTTTGCGAGAAAGTTAGGGCAGGCTTTATCGTCGGGCCTTGTGGGGACGATTTTAGCAGCGGTTGGATATCAGGCACAGCTTATGCATAATCCGCAGGGAGCAGAGCAGATAGCAAGGCGAGCGGTGATTCTTGACCGGATTTTTCAGATGTCATGTCTGATACCTGCAATTGGTCTTTTTATTGTGGCGATGATTTTGCTTTTTATCTATCCGCTTTCGAAAAAAAAGGTAAATGAAAATATTGCTGAGCTGGAAAAAAGAAGAAATTCTTGACAAGAAGGATATCCGTTGTATAATAGTTGGTGGTGCCAAATTGGTACTACCAATTTATTATATTACGTTAAGGAAGAGGATTATGAAATATTTAAAGCAGTTTTTACTTATTCTATGTATCACATTTGTTGGCGAACTTGTCAAATATGTTCTGCCGCTGCCAATTCCGGCAAGTATTTACGGTATGGTGATTTTATTTGTGGGTTTGATGACGGGACATATTAAACTGTCTTCGGTGAAGGAGGCAGGGAAGTTTTTGATTGAAATTATGCCGGTGATGTTTATTCCGGCAGGCGTTGGTCTGATGGTATCGTGGAATGTGTTAAAACCTCTTTTAATTCCCGTGGGAATTATTACGTTTGTTAGTTTTGTTGCGGTAGCTGTGGCAACGGGAAAAACGGCTCAGTGGATGATTAAGAAAGATGAGGGAAAAGACCATGAATGAATTTTTAGAGAACTCACTTTTTGCAGGAGTTACTATTAGTCTGCTTGCGTATATGGCGGGGGCATTTCTGAAAAAGAAATTTAAAATTGCGCTATTAAATCCACTTTTAATATCAATTATTTTATCGATTGTTGTATTAGTGACCGCAGATATTGATTATGATGTGTACAATGCAGGGGCTTCTTATTTGAGCTGGTTTTTGACTCCGGCTACGGTATGTCTTGCTATTCCTTTGTATGAGCAGTGGCAGCTTCTTAAAAAGAATTGGAAAGCAGTTATGTTTGGTATTTTAGCTGGTACACTTACCAGTGGTGTAACAGTTTTTATGTTAGCAAAATTTATGAGTCTGTCGCACACGGAATACGTGACACTTTTGCCAAAGTCGATTACGACGGCAATTGGCATGGGGCTTTCTGAAGAGTTAGGCGGTTATGTTACCATTACGGTAGCTGTGATTGTTGTTACCGGTGTGGTTGGCAATATGTTTGGTGAGCTTGTTTGCAAGTTGTTTCGTATTACTCATCCGATTGCGAAGGGACTTGCATTTGGTTCTTCCTCGCACGCGATTGGAACGGCGAAAGCAATGGAACTTGGCGAAATCGAAGGGGCAATGAGCAGTCTTGCGATTGCAGTTACGGGAATTTTGACCGTAGTATTTTCACCGTTATTTATGAAATTTATTTAAGAGATTACATAGGAAAGGAAAAGGTTATGAAACAAACCGGGTGTCAGGAATATCAAAAGGTGCTTTCGTATTTTTATGATTTGGTAAAAGATGGTACTTTGACTTGGGGAAGTAAACTGCCGACGGAGCGTAAGATTGCAGAGCAGTTAGGAATTGGGAGAAATTCCGCCAGAGAAGCCATCTGTGTTCTGCATGGAATGGGTGTTGTTGAAAGGAAGCAGGGCTCCGGCAATTATGTTGCGGAGAATATCGGACAGTCTTTTGGCAGCATGATTCAAATGCTTCTTCTTTTAAACGGGGTAACAAAAAGCGAAATCTGCGAGTTCCGCCGCGCTATGGAGAAAATGGCAGGTAAGCTTCTTTTGGAAAATGGTATCGATGAAAAAATCAAACAAAAACTTTCGGATTTATTACGTACAATGGCTGAATTAACCGGGGAACCACTGGCAAAACAGGATAAGGAATTTCATGACACACTTGTTTTTGCTACGAAAAATAATCTGCTGATTACAATTATGCAGGCGGTCAGCATTGTGTATACGGAATGCGTTGAATATGACAGTAAAGATTGTCTGTTAGCGAGTCACACGCGGATTTATGAAACTCTTATAAAAGGGGATGAAAAGGCTTTTAATACTGCAATCGATTTTCATTATGATTTGATAGAGAGGCGAATGTAAGGAGAATGCAGGATGAGACAGGAACGAGATTTAACGAAGGGAGCAATTGTAAAGAGTCTCTGGCTTTTTGCACTTCCTCTCATGCTTGGCAATGTACTGCAGCAGCTTTATAACCTGGTTGATACATGGGTGGTCGGACGTTATCTTGGCAAAAGGGCACTGGCGGCAGTTGGCGCATCGTATACGTTGATGACATTTTTGACTTCGGTTGTTATTGGTCTGTGTCTGGGGGCAGGTGCCTTTTTTGCGATGGCATACGGCAGGAGAGAAAAGGAGACTTTCCGAAATGGGATTTTTATGTCCTTTACGGCAATTGGCGGTCTTTCGATAGTTTTGACAATACTGTTGTATGGCTTCGTAAGACCGCTTACCTATCTTTTGCAGGTGCCGGCGGAAACGGTAGAGGATATGGTAACGTATCTCATATATGTGTTTGCCGGATTCTTTGCTATTTTTTTGTATAACTATTTTGCAAGTGTTCTCAGGAGTATCGGAAATTCGGTGCTGCCACTTGTTTTTCTTGGGATTTCAGTCGCACTTAATATCGGACTTGACCTTTTGTTTGTTGTGACATTCTCATTTGGTATTGCGGGTGCTGCCGTGGCAACCGTTATTTCCCAATATATAGCAGGTATCGGTCTTATGCTTTATTTTCTCTTCCGGTATTCTGATTTGTGCCCTGCGAAAAAAGATTTCACATGGGAAAAAAAGAACTTCCGGCAGATTCTTTCTTTGTCCGGATTTACGTGTTTGCAGCAGTCCGTTATGAACTTTGGCATCCTGATGATACAGGGATTAGTCAATTCTTTTGGTACAACGATTATGGCAGCGTTTTCCGTGGCGGTCAAAATTGACACGATTGCGTATATGCCTGTGCAGGATTTTGGAAATGCCTTTTCCTTTTTTGTGGCACAGAATTACGGGGCAAAGAAGTATGCCCGCATCCGGAAAGGATTTCTGCTGGCACTCGTCAGCGTATTGATTTTTTGCCTTGTAATCAGTGCAGCTGTCTTTGGATTTGCTGACACGCTGATGGGATTTTTTACAAACGAGGGCAGTGCCATATCAGCTGCCGGCGCCGAATATCTCCGGGTAGAAGGCGCTTTCTATGTTGGAATCGGTATTTTGTTTTTGCTCTATGGATATTACCGCGCGGTGGACAAGCCGGTTGTCTCGGTGGTCCTTACCATAATCTCATTGGGAACAAGAGTAATTCTTGCCTATGCACTCACCGGCCTTTTCCAAACCGGCGTGATAGGAATCTGGGCGGCGATACCAATCGGGTGGGGACTCGCTGATTTGGTGGGAATGGTGGGGATTGTTTCAAGTTTTCGAGGGCACTTTTTTCGGTTTCCATAATTTCGTAGAAAAGTTTTGAACCTCGTGGGCGCTCCCACTTGTTGAGTGCGTAGCGGTATGGGCGCTGAAACTACCAGTGCCGCATACCGACGTACTCAAAACCCACGAGTTACAAAATTTTTCTACGGAATTATGGGCAGCCAAAGAAACCAATCTCGGAAACTTGAAATAAACAAAACTAGCCAAACTCAGTTCATCTTATGGATGTGTTTCGTTCCTTTTCAGAGTTTCTATAAAGCTTTACTACAGAATTACGGAAAACCAAAAACCCCCCAACAACCATTTGACATTTTAAAGCAAGAAACTATAATAGGAAATAGTATGTTATTGGTGCTACCAATTATTTTTAGCCCAGATACAGGAGGTATTTGTGATGAAAGAAATCAGACAACAGTTTTTGACTGGTGAGCGTGCCTTATTTCAAGGTGCGGATTTGAAAATATACGATACGATATTTGACGATGGAGAATCTCCATTGAAAGAAAGTCATAATATTGAATTAAGAAACAGTATGTTTAAGTGGAAATATCCGCTGTGGTATTCGGACTCCATTTCTGTAAAAGACTGCACGTGGTTTGACATGGCGCGTGCCGGTGTGTGGTATACGAACCATATGGTTGTTGAAGATTGTGCGATTGAGGCACCTAAAAATTTCCGCCGATGCGAGGATTTAACACTTTCCCACGTGTCTATTCCAAATGCAGAGGAAACATTGTGGAACTGTCAGGATGTTGTTTTGAATGATGTGACGGCAAAAGGCGATTATTTTGCCATGAATAGCAAAGATATGAAGATTGACGGTCTGACACTTTATGGAAATTATTCGTTTGATGGCGTAAAAAATGTAGAAATCAAAAATTCCAAATTGTTGTCCAAGGACGCATTTTGGAACAGTGAAAATGTAACCGTTTACGATTCCTTTATTTCGGGTGAATATCTTGGATGGAATGCAAAAAAACTGACACTGATTGGCTGTACGATTGAGAGCCTTCAGGGTATGTGTTACATTGATCATTTGGTGATGAAAGACTGTAAATTAATTAACACGACGCTGGCATTTGAGTATTCGACGGTGGATGCACAGATTACCAACAAAATTGACAGTGTATTGAACCCGACAAGTGGAGAAATCCGCGCAAAAAGCATTGGAAAACTCATTTTGGAAAAGGATAAAATAGACCCGTCGAAGACAAAAATTATTTGTGAGGAGACAGTATAAGGAGGAAAATTTTCATGGCAAGCAATTTTGATGAGATGATTGACCGCAGAAACACCGCATCGCTGAAGTGGGATGTGGAGGAAAATGAATTGCCGATGTGGGTGGCGGACATGGATTTTGCGACCGCATCGTGTGTTCTGGAAGCAATGAAAAAACGCTTGAATCATGGGATTTTTGGTTATACCGTGATTCCGGAACAATGGTATGAGGCATATGTTGGCTGGTGGAAAAAAAGACATCATTTTGAAATGGAAAAGGATTGGCTTGTTTTCTGTACAGGTGTGGTGCCTGCCATTTCTTCCATTGTCAGAAAACTGACAACGCCGGCAGAAAAAGTGCTGATTCAGACACCGGTGTACAACATCTTTTTCAATTCAATTCTCAACAACGGACGTCAGGTGTTGGAAAGTCCGCTTGTGCTGGAAGATGGAAATTACCGGGTGGATTTTGAAGATTTGGAGCAAAAACTGGCGGATCCTCAGACAACCCTTATGATTCTCTGTAACCCTCATAATCCGGGGGGCAAGATATGGGACCGTGCGACGCTCTCAAGAATCGGCGAGCTGTGTCAAAAATATCATGTGATTGTTGTGTCCGATGAAATTCACTGTGATTTAACGGAGCCTGGGCGTGAATATGTTCCCTTTGCTTCTGTTTCCGAGTCGTGCCGCGACAACAGCGTTACTTGCATTGCGCCGACGAAAGCGTTTAATATAGCCGGTTTGCAGACAGCAGCGGTTTCGATTCCAAATCCGGTGATTCGCCACAAAGTATGGCGGGGATTAAATACCGATGAGGTGGCGGAGCCAAATGCGTTTGCCATTGATGTGGCGGTGGCAGCATTTACAAAAGGAGAAGCGTGGCTTGATGAACTGCGTGCCTATATTTCAGAAAATAAGCGCGTGGCAGCCACTTATATCAAAGAAAATATCAAAGAATTAACGGTAATTCCATCCGATGCGACCTATCTTTTGTGGGTAAACTGCGAAAAGGTATCGGAGGATGCAGAAAAACTTGTCAAAAAGATTCGAGAGAAAACCGGGTTATATTTATCCGATGGAAATGTTTTTGGCGGGGATGGAAAACACTTTTTCCGCATGAACTTAGCTTGTCCGAGAGAGCGGATGATGGATGGATTAAAACGGCTGTCTCAGGCAATCACACAGATAAAATGATAAAATGTCGCAATAAGTGGTAAGGCATTGACAAAAGAAAGACGCAAGATTATACTCATAACAGTGTTATATAATTTTGGCTACGATTGACAAACGCAAAGAATGGCTGACGATGGGCAGCCGTTCTTTTAAATCATAGGTTAGTTACAACTTACATGAGTTATATATAACGAATAGTTTTTGAAGGAGGCTTTCTTAGATGGCAAAGAAGAAAGAAACAAAGCAAAGTCCGATGCAGCGGTTATTTGTTTATGCCGGAAAGTATAAATATCTTACCATTGCATCCTGGATTTTTGCTACGATAAGTGCATTTGTTGCACTTGTTCCATTCTATTTTATCTGGCGCATAATCAAAGAGGTGCTCTACGTGGCACCAAATTATGCAGATGCAGAAAATCTGTCGGCTTATGGATGGAGTGCGGTTGGATTTGCGATATTGTCCATGCTTATCTATATCGGAGCTTTGATTTGTTCGCATTTGTCCGCATTTCGCGTACAGGCAAATATAAGGGTTGGTCTGATGAAACATATTTTAACGCTGCCACTTGGTTTTATGGATGAAGAGGGAAGTGGAAAAGTAAGAAAAGTTGTGAATGAATCCAGTGCAGCAACCGAGACCTATTTAGCTCACCAGCTGCCGGATAAATGCGTGGCAGCTGCTACGCCGATTGGTCTTGCGATTCTTCTTTTCGTATTTGACTGGCGGCTTGGACTCTTGTGCCTGATTCCGGTTGGGGTAGCTTTTCTTGTGATGGGAAGCATGATGGGCGAAAATATGAAAAAGAAAATGGCAGAATACCAGAATGCACTCGAAGAAATGTCAAGTGAAGCCGTAGAATACGTTCGTGGTATCCCCGTCGTGAAGACATTTGGACAGTCCGTCTTTTCTTTTAAAAGATTCCGTGAGGCAATTAAAAATTACGAAAAATGGACGATTTCTTACACGAAAGATATGCGTATTCCAATGACGGTATACACGGTATCAATCAATGCAGTATTTGCTATTTTGATTGCGGCAGCATTTTTTTTTGGCAGGGCAAATAGTGGAGCAGTGGATAACACATTCCTTTTAAATTTACTGTTTTATATTATTATCACTCCTATTATCACGGTTACCTTAACGAAGATGATGTACGCAGGCGAAAACACGATGATTGTTGAAGATGCGCTTATGAGAATTGATGGAATTCTCAATAAAAAACCACTTGTACAGAGTACGGCTAAAAAGACGCCAAACGACACTTCTATCTGTTTTGAAGGAGTATCGTTTCGGTATGAAGGTGCTTCAAAGGATGCACTGAAAAATATCAATCTTGAAATTCGTGCCGGTGAGCAGGTTGCATTTGTCGGACCATCCGGTGGAGGAAAGACAACAATCGCATGCCTGATTGCGAGATTCCACGATGTGACAAAGGGAAGCATAAAAATCGGCGGTGTGGACGTAAAGGATATCGAGCAGAAAAAGCTGATGGATACCGTATCGTTTGTGTTCCAGGACAGCAAACTTTTGAAAATGTCCATCTATGACAACGTGCGCATGGGTAAAAAAGATGCGACCCGTGAGGAAGTCATGGAGGCATTAAAAAATGCGCAGTGTGAAGATATTATCGAAAAACTGCCAAACGGTATTGATACCGTAATCGGTTCCAGAGGAACCTATTTATCCGGTGGAGAGGCACAGCGTATTTCCATCGCAAGAGCGATGTTGAAAAATGCACCGATTCTCATTTTGGATGAGGCGACAGCGTTTGCCGACCCGGATAATGAGGTGAAAGTTCAGGCAGCATTTGCAAAACTTTCCAAGGGAAAAACCGTGATTATGATTGCACACAGACTTTCTTCTGTTACCGGTGTCGACCGTATCTTTGCCTTGCAGGACGGCGAAATCAGACAGGCAGGAAAACATGAAGAATTAAAAGATGCAGAAGGGCTGTATGCACATATGTGGAAAGAATACAATCAATCCGTAAGCTGGAAGGTAGGTGTGTAATATGATAGAGAAATTGATGCATAAATATGCTCTTTCCAAACAGGGAGCATCGGATATGATAAAAGCAATTATTTCCGCTACCATTTCGAATATTATTCTTATGGTGCCGGTTGCCCTTTTGTATTATTTGGTAAGAGATTATATGGCAGGAAATTTAGGGGATAAAGTTCTCTTTTATGTGGCAGGGTGTTTGATTGCTTTTGTATTGATTGGTATTTCAACATACATTCAGTACAATGCCACGTTTTTATCGACCTACGTTGAAAGTGGTGTCCGAAGAGTAACATTAGCTGAGAAATTAAGAAAAATTCCGCTTTCTTTCTTCGGGAAAAAAGACTTGTCAGACTTAACAAGCACCATTATGAATGACTGCGCACAGATGGAGACAGCATCTTCTCATTTCATTCCGGAGCTTTTTGGTGCGTGCATTTCGACAGCTTTGATTGCGGTTGGTTTATTTTTCTTTGACTGGCGTATGGCGATTGCAGCACTCTGGGTACTTCCGGTTTCATTCCTCATTGTCGGATGTTCGGGAAAAGTACAGAAGAGTTTGAATAAAAAGCAGATGGTATTGAAAATGGCATGTGCAGACGGTATTCAGGAGTGCCTTGAAAATGTAAGAGATTTGCAGGCTTATAATACGCAGGAAGATTACATGAAAGGACTGACCGGAAAAATTAAGGCGGTTGAAAAGCATGCGATTGTAACAGAGCTTGGAACGGCTGTATTTGTCGGAAGTTCACAGATGATTTTGAAACTTGGAATTGCTACCGTTGCGCTTGTTGGTGGTGTACTGTTAGCAAAAGGGGAATTAGACATTCTTACCTTTTTCATGTTTTTAATGGTAGTTTCAAGAATTTATGACCCAATGCAGATTTCTCTGCAAAATCTGGCAGCAGTCATTGCTTCCGGTGTTCAGAGTGACCGGTTGGATGAAATCTTGTCACATGAAGTACAGGACGGTACAAATACAATGAAGCATGACGGTTATGACATTGAATTTTCCAATGTGGGATTTTCTTACGAGACCGGCGATGTGGTGTTGAAAGATGTTTCCTTTGTGGCAAAGCAGGGAGAGGTTACAGCATTGATTGGACCATCCGGTGGCGGTAAAACGACAGTTTCCCGTCTTGCCTCCCGTTTCTGGGATGTAAACCGCGGCAGCATAACAGTCGGCGGCATGGATATTTCCAAGGTAGACCCAGAGACTTTGATGTCACTGTATTCGATTGTATTTCAGGATGTTACGTTGTTTAATAATACAATTCTTGAAAATATACGAATTGGTAAAATGGATGCAACGGATGAAGAGGTCATTGCAGCGGCAAAACTTGCCCACTGCGATGAGTTCGCAGAGAAACTTTCCGACGGCTGGAATACGGTAATCGGAGAAAACGGCTCCGAACTTTCCGGTGGAGAGAGACAGAGAATTTCGATTGCCAGAGCCTTTTTGAAGGATGCTCCGATTATTCTTTTAGATGAGGCGACGGCTTCGCTGGATGTGGATAATGAGACGATGATTCAGGAATCTTTGTCACGGTTAATTAAAGACAAGACGGTCATGATTATTGCTCACCGTATGAGAACTGTTGCAAATGCGGATAAAATTGTAGTATTAAAAGATGGTGTGGTAGCAGAGAGTGGAACGCCATCCGAACTGGATGCGAAAGATGGTATTTACGCCAATATGGTGAAGACGCAGAATCTTGCTGCGGACTGGGCACTGTAGAGGCAGAATACGAAAAACTGCATAGAAATGTATGAATTGGCACAGTAATTTCCTATCGTATCGGTAAAACTTTTGTGGTATAATATGTTCTGACTGAAAAACGAAAGTTACGAAAGAAGGAGATTTGCTGTGTCAATTTGTGTTTATGATTCTTTGCCGGATGAGGCGGTAGAAATCCGGGAAAATGTATTTGTGAAAGAGCAGGGATTTGAAAAAGAATTTGATGAAATTGATGAGAAAGCGATTCATCTTGTGATGTTTGATGAACATTTACAAAAACCGGTTGCGACCTGCCGGATTTATGAAGGCAGTAAACCGGGCGAATTTATATTGGGAAGGCTGGCAGTGGTTTTGGAGTGCCGCGGCATGAATCTTGGTTCTGATATGATACAAAAAGCAGAAGAGGTTGTCCGGGAAAAAGGCGGTAAATCGATTTTTCTGCACGCACAGTGCCGGGTTAGAGCATTTTATGAAAAACTTGGTTTTTGTGGATATGGAGTTGAAGATGAGGACGAAGGCTGTCCACACTGCTGGATGAAAAAACAGTTATCGTCATAAGCATAAAATACGAGGAAAAGAGGGAAATAAAATGATACATTCCGTAGCCGTTTTAGGAGCAGGGGCAGTTGGTTCCTATGTTATCTGGGGGATTTCTTCTCTGGATGATGTAGAACTTGGAGTTATTGCTGAAGGAGAAAGAGCAGAACGAATCAAAAATGAAGGGTGTCTGATTAATGACAAAGTATATCACCCACAGGTGTGGACACCAAAAGAAGCAAAGAAAGCAGACTTATTAGTGGTTGCACTCAAATACAATGCGCTTTTACCTGCCCTGCCTTCTATCAAAGAGGCAGTAGGAGAAAACACGGTTGTCATGAGTTTAATGAATGGTGTCGACAGCGAGGAAATTATTGCAAAGGAAGTGGGGGCTTCCCATCTTTTATATTCTGTAATTAAAATAGCTTCTCACAAAGAGGGAAAGGGCTTTTATTTTGCTCCGGAAACAACGATAGGAATTATTTTTGGAGAATTGGGCGCTCCGTTTGACAGCGAACGTGTGCAGGCTATAGAGGAACTTTTTGGAAGAACAGAAATCCGTTTTCGTGCGACAAAATATATTCGCGAAGAGGTGTGGAGTAAATACCGGTTAAATGTGTGTAACAACCTGCCACAGGCAATTTTGGGTGCCGGTGTTGGCTGTTACCGGGATAGTGTTCACATGAAAGCAATCAGTGACAAACTTAAGGAAGAACTTGAGGCAATTGCGCTGGCAAAGGAAATCGATATGTCAAAGGTGGAAAATACTTCGACACAAAGAAGTGCCGTACCGCCAAGTGCGAGATATTCTACGTTGCAGGATTTGGATGCAGGAAGACAGACTGAAATTGAGATGTTTTCCGGTGCGCTTATACGCATGGGAAAAGAACTTGGCATTCCGACACCGTATAACGAGTATACCTATCATATGATTAAGGCGTTAGAAGAAAAGAATGAGGGTGTGTTTGATTATCGCGGGGGAAATGAGGAGCCGGTGATGTTTAAGTAGGGGATTATAAAGAAATTAAAAAACATAGGTCGGCGGCTCCAAATTGTCTGCAATAAAATAAGCAATAAGGCAGGCAATAAATAATAGTCCGCCGATACCTATCATTAATTTCATGATTTTTTTGCTTGTTTGCATTTGCTTGGAATTAATTATTTCGTTGTCACAAAATTGTTGTTGTAAATTTGTATAGGTTGTATCTGGATATTTAGTTATATAATCATACAACTCTGTTTTTGCAGTTTCTCTCAGCATTTTCCGTTGAGGATTTGAATAAACAGAGGAAGGAACCATTTGCTTTATGATTTTTTTGATTTGATGTTTTTTGAGCATGGATTTTAACCTCCTAATCAAAAGTGATTTCTTGCACTGGTGTTGGGGCTGGTTTTCCATTTATAGGATTTATGTTTTGTATATTTTTATTGTCTTCTTCAAAGTATTCCACATAATATCCATCAGCGTATTCACGCATAGCACATACATGCTGAATTGTAAGCCATATAAGAATAATGAGTATTATAAAAAAGACAGAAAAACTGCACCAATATAAAATCATATTTCTTGGATGGAGTTTTGTGAGTGAGTGATAGGAGACCATGTTTTGAATTTCTGATGGTTCTCCAAATTGCGTCAGCAAATCATTGTAATCTGCATTTGGATGAGTTTTTTGATAATGTAATAAGTCTTGTTCTAACTCATCTAGAAATTGTTTTTTTATTTTGTGTTTTCCCTTATAGAGTCTTCGAATTTGTCTTAGGTATTTTTTTGTGATATTTCGTTGCATGTTAATTCTCCCCGTTTTTATTATCCACTTGCGAGACACAAGAAATGATGGTATCAATTGCTGAAGTAATGGTATCATATTCTTGTAATAGATTTTTTAATCTTAATCTGCCACTTTCCGTGATAGAATAGTAAACACGTGTCCGACGAACGCCAACTTTAACCTGTTCAAAATCCAAATAGCCATTTTGATTTAAACGATAAAGAGTTGGATACATAGTCGCTTCTTTTAATTCATATTTACCATTGCTTAATTCGGACATTTCCTGTGCCAGTTGATATCCATATTTTTTGTTCGTTTGCAATAATAGTAACAAAACCAATTCAATGGTGCCATTTTTTATTGTGTTTACTTTTCTAGTTTGTTTTGCCATTTTTTCACACCTTTATATATGTATCACCATAAAATTTTCTGAATTTTATTTTATCTTATATAAATCATGTTGTCAACTTTATTATATAACATCAATACTTTTTAATAAAAAGTATTTGACATTTACCATATGCGATGTTATTCTAAAAAAGAAATAACAAATCTAAAGTTGAAAGAAAAACTAGATTTAAATAATAAGAGAAGGGAGTAGTTTCAAATGAAAAAAATTATTATTGCAGCGTATATTCTTTTATGTATTTGTCTTACCGGCTGCGGTGGAACCAATCAGAAGGATTATGGTGAGAACTATAATCAGGAACAGGATGCACAGAATTTTTCCATGCTAAGAAATGCAGCAGCAACAGAAAATGGATTTTATGTGTTACAGGATCAATATGTTTATTTCATTGATAAAAAATCGAAAAAAGCAGTTCCGTTATGCGGAAAACCAAATTGCAAACACAAAGATAATTCATGTAATGCCCATTTTACTCATCCGGAGAATATTCAGGCATATGCCGGAAATCTTTATGTAGTAGCCGGAGGTTCGGAAGAATTAACCTGTTCTTTGTATCGAATCAGCCTGGATGGAAGCCAGAGAGAAGAATTGAAAGTACTGTTTCGCTATGATAGTGGTGATTCCGGCTGCTCGCTAGATTTTACGATACATAGAGGCTATGGCTATATGGCAGTGAACTGGATGCAGAAAGACAGAGAAAAGAAGACACAGACATTGTATCAGATTCTTTTGGATTCCTCGGATGAAAAAAAGGAAGTTGCTCAGGTGACAGGATATGTGCCGCTTATTCATGTTAATGAAACAAGGGGAAATCATATTTATTTTACGACAAGCTGTTATTTGGATAAGGATGGGACAGAGGAAGAATTATTGAATTACGAATGGAACATTTTAGAGGGTTCTAGTAAAAAATTAAATATTCCTAAGGGCGAGGCTCTACTGGCTGTCAGGGGAGAACGCTATTTTTGCTACCAAGATGGAAAAGGACTTCGTTCATATGATGAGAATGGTAAAAATGAAAAGAAACTGTTTGAGTGGCAATATGAAATCTGCAGTGTATGCCGGGACGAAAAGTATATATATTTTGATAATGAACCATGTGCAGACTCGGTATCAGAGCGGAGGATTATGGTTGTGGATTATGATGGAAATGTGATTTGTGAGAGAAAAAACATGACAGAAAATAGTCCGGAAATTATCTGGTCTGATTCCAAACAAGTACTGCTTCAAAATATAGAAAAAGAAACTTATCAAATACTGAATTTAAAGGAGATTTCTACTTTGAAATAGAGGGGAGTTATTATGGGAGAATTAAGAAGAATTGTTTGTCAAAAAAAATATCTGCTTGCCGTATTTGTATTATTAATTGCAAATTTGTTTTTGTTTCAATATTATCAAATGGATAATTTGCAGGCGTTAAGAGACAAAGAAACGAGACAGGATACCCTTGATGTGTGGCAGGAAGATCAGGAAACGGCAAAAGAAGAGTTTGTTAGCAAAATAAAGGAGATGGATGCACAGTCGGAAACTTTGTCCGAGATTAGTATTTTTTCGGATGAAAACTCATTTGTTAATCAAAATATCCAGCGGACAAAAAAAGATTTTGCAAGGATAAAAGGAGTCAATATAGATGTTTCACATTCTGAAAAGGCGATGTCCGAATTTTTGGAATATGATGAAATTTTTTATGTTTTCCTTTTGTTTATTATTGTAACGGTTCTAAATTTTTTTGATGAAAGGAAGTCGGGGCTCTGGCAGATTACTTATAGCTGTAAAGCGGGAAGAATGAAATTGGCAGTAAAACGATTAGGTATCTTTTTGTTTTTAACGCTGCTATTTAGCTTTTTTATTTTTTCTGAAACATTGTGGATGGCTTTTTTTGACTACGGAGGCAGTGGAATCCTATCTTCGCCGGCACAGTCGGTTATTGCACTAAAAGATTTTACCCTTCCCCTTTCTGTATCTGGTTTTTTGATATATTATTGGGTAATTTGTACACTTTTGATGATGTTTACGGGATTGTTTGTGTGGGCGTTCCTCTCACTGGTACATAACCGAAATCAGGGACTGGTTTTGGTGGTTTTAATTTATGGAACGGCATTTGCTTTGTATCATCTTATCCCGCAACAGCATCCGCTTTGTGTCTTGCGATATTTCAATTTATGGTTTTTGGCAAGTTCCAAAGAAACATTTTTAGAATATGTCAATTTCCGGATAGGCGGTATACTGGTTAATCTGCGGGAATTTGTGCAGGGAACTGCTATTGTATTTTGTGCTGCCGCAGGGATTGCTGCCTGTTATATTAATAAGAGGACGAGACCGTTTTATGCGGCAGGAATTGTGGAGCGTATACTGGAGCGGGTGAATGAATGGTGGAAAAAGATTTTGTGTCATTGTCACGGGATTGGATTTGAATTATATAAAACATTATTCTACGGAAAGGGAATCTTTGCTGCTATTATTTTTGCGTATTTGATTGTAAGCGGCATTTCCATGGAGGATTTAATGGTTAGTCCGGCACGGGAACAATTAAATCATTTTTATGAACAAAATACCGGACATATTACAAAAGAGACGATGCAGCTATATGAAAAAATAACAAAAGAATTGAAAAAGGTTGAAGAGAACCGTGCCAAAGCATCGGGGGAATCATTAAAAGAAGCAGATGATATTTATGAGTCCTACGAGGCAACAAGAGCAATGGCTTTGAAACTTGAAGAGCGGTTAAATTATGCAGAAAAACTGGAAAAACAGGGAATTGATGGCTGGTGGCTGAATGAAACCGGGTATCGTTGGCTGTTTGGTAAAGGAAATGTATCTGACCGAATGGTTCACGGTGCACTGGCAATACTTGCCATGATATTTATGTTGTCCGGATGTTATGCTATGGAGAGGCAGTCCGGTGTCCGCTTTATTCTGCGGTGTACAAAAAAAGGCAGGAAGAGCTTTTTCTTACGAAAGGAAGTCTGTGCGGTAATTACGGCGGTATTTACCTGTGGTCTGACTGTTGGAGCGGAGATTTATGAAGCAGGGCGTTTATATAATTTAGATGGTTTGAGTGCACCGGTTCAAAATATATCATTTTTACAAAATGTGCCTTTTTCCCTTAGCATCGGACAGTTTTTGTGTATTTGGATTTTTATGCGCTTTTTAATTTATATGATGGTTGCCAATCTGTGCCTGATGATATCATCTACGACAGAACGGGTAGAAAAAGCACAGATGATTTCGCTGTCATTGTTAATTTTTACAGTGATTTCCGGTGTTTCAGAATATATGGTACTTGGAACGCAGAGGGGCAGGAAAACCATTTTTGTTGGTATCTTTGTATTGTTGTGTCTCTGTATAAGCATTTTTGTTACATATCGAAGATGGAGGAATGTAAATGATTGAAATAAAAAATTTGCGAAAGACATATGGGATAAAGGTGGCATTGAAAAGTTTTTCTTATACATTTGAAGATGGTATTTATGGTATGCTCGGAGCGAATGGAGCTGGGAAGAGTACACTAATGAATTTGCTTACGGATAATGTAAAAAGGGATTCCGGTGAAATTTTGTATGATGGAAAAGAGATATTAAAGATGGGGGGAAGTTATCTGGAAAAAGTAGGATATATGCCACAGCAGCAGGGATTTTATGAAAGTTTTTCTGCTCGGATGTTTTTGGTTTATATGGCGGAATTGAAAGGACTCCGAAAAAAAGAAGCAAAAAAGCAGATTGAAAATCTTTTAGAAATTGTTCACTTGTCACATGTGGCGGATAAAAAAATTGGCGGGTTTTCCGGGGGAATGAAACAGCGTGTTTTGCTGGCTCAGGCATTATTAGGCAATCCCAAACTTCTAATTTTGGATGAACCGACAGCAGGACTTGATCCGAAAGAACGTGTCAATTTGAGAAACTATATTCATCAGTTGTCTCAGAATAAAATAATTTTATTAGCAACTCATGTGGTAAGTGATGTCGAAAGTATTGCAGACCGGATTCTCATCATGAATGCGGGAGAACTGGTGGCAGATGATACGCCGGAACATTTGGTTCATGCCGTTGATGGAAATAATTTAGAGGATGTGTATATGAATTATTTTGGTGATAAGGGAGAAAAATAGGTAAAATCATTTTAAAGTTTTCTTGTAATTCGTGCCCCAGCTTTGCATTGCCATAAGAATCGGTCTCATGGATTCGCCCGTTTCGCTCAGAGCATATTCTATATGAGGAGGAACTTCCGGGTAAACGGTTCGGGCGATGAGACCGTCTAGAGATTAAAAGGATTTCCAGCACTTTTCCTTTAGAAAATTGCTAATTACATTTATATCCTCTCCTTCATAAAAAGCAACTAATTTTTTCTTGAATTCGGAAACATGTTCTTCTGGTATAACTAAGAAACCCTGTCCATGTGCAATTAGGTAATGATTTGCAAATATAACAGAAGCTCTTTTATTACCATCGATAAACACTTGTGTTTTCATACTGTACATGCATAGTTTTATGGCAATATCAATAGGCAATTCTTCGGATGAAAGGATGTCGGATATTTTTTCTTTTACAATTGATTCAACTGGAATGGGGGGCTTATAAGTGCTTCCACCTATTGTAACGGGTACTCCCCTGATTTTTCCACCATTTGCAAAAAAACCTTCGTTTACGAGTTTTGCTATATGACATAACAAATAATAATCGGATTTTGCCTGTATTACATCATTGTCTAGGATAAATTCCCAAGCATGTTTTAAATTGAGAATTTTTTGTATATCGTTGGCGGTCATACCATTTACGGTACCATTATCAATAATGGCTTCTGTTTGTGGAAAAGAAGTTGCCACACCTTCCAAAACTGCCTGATCGTATATATTTGCTTTCATATTGGCTCTTGCAAAATCTAAATTTTGTAGAACTCTTTTATCTAATTGCGAAGAATTATACCCAAGGTCAGCTAATTTTTTATCAATGTGACGAATCTTTTTCCGTAGTTCCTTAAGTTCTTTTGCATTACGGAGTAGAAGTTGATATAACTCATCGGAGTAAACATCAACATATGTCGATGTAAGGCGGCTGCCTATACGTTTACGAATATACAGGTATTTTCCGCTTGCATTTTCCTTGATTTCAGGACTTCCATCATATGGAATTAAATTTATTCTGGCATTACAGTCTGCTCTTTCTTGTAAAAGAGATTGTATTTTATCAAAATCACTCATAAAAAATCCTCCTTTAGGGATACTTTTGATTTATAGTATACCAAAAAGTTCCCTAAAGAATCAATTATTTTAGGGAACTTTTTAATAAAAATAATACAAAAAAGTTCCCTAAAGTTATAATAACCGAATAATACACAGTGCTTTCCTCTGGGACTAGGTAACTTTTTTTATGAGCGAGCCAATGTTATGTTAAAGATGCAACAGGGCAAAGCCCACAAAATAATACAACAGGAGGTAATGAAAATGGCATTATCAAACATTTTTGGCTGGAACAAAGAAGATGAAAAGCAGGCAGGTACTGCTTGCGGTACGGCATGCGGAGCATCTGACATAACGAAACACTTGCAGTTACCCACAATCTATGATATGATTCCAGTGTTATATAGGTTTGTAATTGGTCAAACGTTTCTACGAACTACCGTAATAGTTTACTATAACAATTATGGTAGTTTTTTATATGTCATGAAATGGAGGACACGAATATGAAATATGATGTAATTATTGTAGGTGCCGGACCGGGAGGCATTTTTTCAGCGTACGAGTTGACGAAGAAGAATCCGTCTTTGAAAGTTGCCGTATTTGAAAAGGGATATTCTTTAGAGAAACGCAAATGTCCGATTGATGGAGATAAAGTAAAGTCTTGTATTAATTGTAAATCCTGTGCAATTATGAGTGGTTTTGGCGGCGCAGGCGCTTTTTCCGATGGAAAATATAATATTACGAATGACTTTGGTGGGACACTTTATGAATATATTGGAAGGGAAAAGGCAATTTCGCTAATGAAATATGTCGACGAGATTAATTGTGCTTATGGTGGTGCAAAAACGCATATGTATTCAACGGCAAACACGAAGTTTAAGAAGATTTGTATGCAGAATAAACTTACACTTTTGGATGCATCCGTAAGACATTTAGGAACCGATATTAACTATGTAGTTCTGGAAAATTTGTTTGCTGAACTAAAGGATAAAGTGGATTTTTATTTCCAGACGCCGGTAGATAAAATCGAGAAAAAACAAGAGGGTTATAAGATTTTATATAAAGATGGAGAGGCGGAATGTACAGAGTGTATTATTTCAGTTGGACGAAGTGGAAGTAAATGGATGCAGTCAATTTGTGAAGATCTTGATATTTCCACAAAATCAAATCGAGTAGATATTGGAGTTCGCGTGGAACTTCCTGCGGTTATTTTTTCACACCTTACCGATGAATTATATGAGAGTAAAATTGTTTACCGCACAAAGAAATTTGAGGACCGTGTCCGCACATTTTGTATGAATCCTTATGGGCAGGTTGTGAACGAGAACACAAACGGAATTATTACGGTAAATGGACACAGTTTTGAAGACCCGGAAAAGAGAACAGAAAACACTAATTTTGCGCTGCTTGTGGCGAAGCACTTTTCTGAGCCATTTAAAGACAGCAATGGTTATGGTGAAAGTATTGCAAAACTATCCAATATGCTGGGCGGTGGTGTGATTGTTCAGAGATTTGGAGACCTTGTGAGGGGAAGGAGAAGTACGGTAAATCGTATTGAGGAAAGTACAGTGCGTCCGACTCTTGCGGCAACGCCCGGTGATTTAAGTCTGGTGCTTCCAAAACGTATTATGGATGGTATTATTGAAATGATTTATGCACTTGATGCTGTGGCACCCGGTACAGCAAATGATGACACTCTTTTATACGGAGTGGAAGTTAAATTTTATAATATGGAAGTGGATATTGATGAAAATTTGGAAACGAAACATAAAGGTCTTTATGTGATTGGTGATGGCAGTGGTGTAACACATTCGCTTTCGCATGCTTCGGCAAGCGGCGTGTATGTGGCAGACCATATTGTGAATAATTGATAAGGAAAGTGGGAGTAATTGTCCTAAAAAATTCTAGACAAGCTTTTTCTTTTATGCTATAACTAGAATAACAATGAAATAAAACACGACACTTTCCTGCCACCGGGTAGGAAAGTTAAGCGTCAGATTTTCTATCGTTAGGTCTTAGAAGATAGGAAATGCTGGCGCTTTATTTTTTTGAAAATAGGAAGGAGCTTAGGCACTATTATGAGTAATCCAATTAAAAGTTTAACAAAAAAAGAATGGGGGAGTATGGATTGGTTCCCTGCTAATCATTGTGATATCCAATGTTTCATCGGGAAGCTTTGATTTGTATGGCTTTATTAGCTGGAAGAAACGGGAAAAGTGATGTGTATCGGCTGGATGTTTGAATGAAGTAAAAGTGGACATTGAAAGCGGGCTTTCCGCAAAAGGCAGCAGAAGAACCCCAATATGAATTTACATCGTACTTTTCACAATTTGCTCGTATTCTTTTTGAATTTCATTTGTGCTTCCTGCCCGTTTGTTTTAATAAATAGTGTTCGAAATATCAATCTTGCAAGTGGACCAACAAGAATAAGCTGCAACGGAAATGCCATAACAAAATTTTTGCAGTATGTCATGAGATAATCCGGTATGAAATTTTCTGTAAAACCATATCCATGATATACGCCGAGCACGCAATTAAATGAAGTCAAGTATTATTTTTAATTCGATTGCGATTGCAAGAAATAGGAAAAATGTGTAAGATAGTAGAAGAAATGACGAAATGCTCTGTTTAGTTTTCTGAAATTATGACGATACATTATATAGAGTGTTGATTTTATTTGCAAGGAGATTTTTATATGATGATAAATATGAAATATAATCTTCCAGATCGAATATTGAGGGAACTTTCTTTTTTTGCGAAGAAGTATTCTGTCACAAAAATTATACTGTTTGGTTCCCGTGCACGAGGCACAAATACAGAAAGAAGTGATATAGATATCGCAGTATATGGTGGAGATTTTGAACATTTTTATTGGGATGTCAAGGAAAATATGCATTCTCTTCTTATGTTTGATGTCGTACGAGCAGATGTAAAAATTTCAGATGAATTGAAACAAGAAATAGAAAGGGATGGTGTTATAATTTATGAAAAAACTTGATAACTTTACAAATAGTCTGTCTATATTGGCAGAGGCGGATTTTAAACTTGCAGAAGAAAATGATATATATCGAACAGGGATTATTGGACAATTTAATCTAACTTTTGAACTTGCATGGAAAGCATTGCAGGAAATTATGAGACTGCATAGTGTGGAAGGTGCTGCTACCGGTTCGCCTCGTGAAATCTTGCAGCTTGGTTATAAAATTGGATTTATCAATGATTCTGAGGTATGGCTGCTTATGCTGAAAAAACGCAATACTTCTGTTCATATTTATAATGAAGATGAAATTGATGAAATGATTATGCTGATACGTGACAGTTTTATTCCGGCTTTTATTGTTCTTAGGGATATGCTGGTAAAGAAACTGGATGTAGTTGAAAGTGATTGGGTGTAAGATGAGTGGAGGATTTAGTACAGTATCAACAGGAAGAATTACGATAGAAGAAAATGAACAACCCGCCTGAAATGTAGTGGGTACAAATCGGAATTTATAGGGATGCTGTGAAATCGGAAAGTTGTGTAGTTGTACATACAGTTCAATTGAATTATGATTTGGGAGGAGAGATAGAGTGAAAAAATTTTTTTCTCCACTTATGGCTATTCTTTCAATTGTTTCACCTATTTGTATAGTTGGAATAATGTGTATGATTGAAACTGAAATTATTGAAGCAGTTATTAGTGGATTGGTGCTTGGTTGTATGGTTGGGAGTGTGTTCAGTATAATCTTTTGGGTTACCAATAAATATAAGAATAAAATTTTAAGAATAATATCATTAATCCCATTAGTATTTGTTGGATTATATTCATTGTTGTTTATTCTATATTTGGCGTATAAGTAGATAAGTGCAACTTCCAGTTTGTTGAATTAAGAAAATCAGGAATTTTTAGCGTGAATAGTTTCAATCAGTTCACCATGCCATTTTGTTTTGTGTTATACTGTTTTCAAGGATTTGCAGAGAATTTAATAACAAGATTACGGAGGTAATAACATTGATTATCAAAGATAAAACAATTGATGGTGGCAAAGGGTTTGACTGGGGAAGAGTTTCCTCTGAGTATGCAAAATATCGTGATATTTATCCTAAGATATTTTTTCAGAAAATTTTGGATTTAGGTTTATGCAAAGATGGTCAGAAGATATTGGATTTAGGAACCGGAACCGGTGTTTTACCAAGAAATATGTATTGCTATGGTGGGATTTGGACCGGAACAGATATTTCGGAAGAACAAATTGAACAGGCGAAACATTTGTCTGCTGGCATGAATATTGATTACAAAGCAGTTGCAACGGAAAAGATAGATTTCCCGGCAGAATCCTTTGATGTCATTACTGCTTGTCAGTGTTTCTGGTATTTCGATCATGAAAGTGTCATGCCAAATCTATATCGGATGCTGAAACCCGGCGGAAAACTGCTGGCTTTGTATATGGCGTGGCTTCCCTACGAGGATGAAATTGCCGGCAGAAGTGAAGAACTTGTACTTAAATATAGTCCGGCATGGAGTGGTGCGGGAGAAACGATGCACCCAATTCAGATTCCAGACTGTTATAACACACATTTTGATTTGATTCATCACGAAGAATACAAGTTGGATGTACATTTTTCCAGAGATTCGTGGCATGGACGAATGAAAGCCTGTCGTGGAGTAGGTGCTTCTCTTAATGAAGAAGAACTACAATCATGGGAACAAGAACATTTGAAATTGCTTTCAGAAATTGCACCAGAGGAATTTGATATTAAACATTATGCCGCACTGGTAGAATTAAAGGCGAGAAAATAATTTTCTATTGTTTCGGTATTACAAGAAATATTAGTGAAAAATAGTGTAAAAATAGTGAAAATTTAATGGAAAAGCTCCTCTTTTTTGGAAATTATTGCAAAATATTCCTAGATAGTATACAATTCTACCATAAAACATCTAAAGGAGGATATGTATGATTATGAAAGGGAAAATGAAGTTTTGCATACTGGCCGTGTTTGTGCTTACCGTGGCGGCAATGTGGTTTGGAACGAAAGAGGCCGGTGCGTTTACGATTGCGGAGGATGGAAAGTATGCATTGGTATTGAATCTAAAGGGTTCAGATAAGGAGGTAGCAAATATTGACGGTCAGTCCGGCAAGGTAATTAAGTTTAACGTAGATGAGGGCGAAACGGTATTAAACGTGTCTGAACTTACAAATGGTGTTGTTGCTTATAATGAGATTAGAAAGTTCTCAGGATGGGCAAAAAGTTCGGCTACTGTAGATACGATAGAAGAGTTAAGCATCGATGATTTTAATAGTGCAGGAAGCTTGGGCGGTGTGGAATATACAAACGGCTGCAGTTTATACGCATTATTCTTAGGTGACGAAATAGAACAACAGGAAGAGTATCGTGTGCTTTTGAATGGGAATGGCGGAGAAATTACTGGCAGCGCTTTGCCCGGTCAGACAAAGATTTTATTAACATATAAGGAAGACGAGCTTAAATCACTAGATGTGTCCAAGTATGCGGCAGAGCGCGAAGGCTGCACTTTCTGCGGATGGGGCTGCAATGGTGAAATTTTAACAAGTGCACTGGATAAGTCGTATTTTAAAAGTGGTGATTCGTTGGTGATTTATGCCCTTTATAAAAAGACAACATTTGAGGGAACATCGTATGTATTAAATCTGGATGCCAACGGAGGTATGATAGAAGACGAATTTGTGAAAAAGTACGATTATCTCGGTGCGGATGATATGGTTATGCCTGTATTTCACTATATTCCACAAAGAAGTGGGTACAGATTTAAGGGATGGAATAGTAAAAAAGATGGCAGTGGGAAAACATATCAGTTGATATCTAGCGAAAGCTGGCGTAAGGATAATGGGGATGACCTGGAAAAAGATGTGTTGCTGGACAATGAGAGATATTACAAATATGTAACCTTGTATGCACTCTGGGAAAAAGAACCCAATACACCGAATGTACCGGAGGAAGACGAAGTTACGGTTGTTTCGTGTACCGGAGGAAGTGTGGAGCTGGAATTGCCAAAGGATGAAAAATATTCTCTTGAAATGGCTATGATGACGATTCCGGAGGCCTTGGCTAAAGAAAATTTAAAATATCTGCTGGATATTAATTTGATGAAAAATCAAGAAATTGTACAGGTGAATGGCTGTCCGATACGAGTGAAACTTATACTTCCGGACGAGTTGAAGGATTATGATTCCTATGAAGTTGTATATGTAAAAGATGGTAAAATAATGGAGCGTTTTAACTGCACCGTGGAAGATGGTTGTGTGATTTTTAACACAATGCATCTAAGTCTGTACGGTATTGTGGCGAAAAAGAATGAACCGGATAACCCAGGCGGCGGTGAAACAGGTGGCGGAGAAATAAAGGACCCAAACAAGGAAAATGGTGGAACCGGTGATAATGGCGGTTCTAATACAGGTACTAAAGGTAACGGAAATACAAACACAAACAACACGGACACAACAGATAAAAAAGAAATACCAAAAGATAATAACATAAAGGAAAAGATTACAGTAAAAAGACCATACATCAGTAAAAAACATTTGAAGAAAAACAGAAAGCGGGTCAAAATTTACTGGAAGAAAGTGAAAGGTGTAAGTGGATACGAGATTCAGTATTCTACATCTAAAAAATTTACCAAGAAGACGACGAAACAAATGAAAGTGAAGCACACCAATAAGTGGATTCGTCTCAAAGGAAAGAAAAAAGGATATTATGCCAGAATTCGTGCATACAAGATTGTTAATGGCAAAAAATATTACAGTAAGTGGAGCAAAAGAACAGTTTTGAGAAAACAGAAGAAATAGGAAAATGTGACGGGGACACCTTGATTTAAGGGGTGTCCCTGTTTTGGAATTATAACACCTCAATACTGTTTCGCAGAAAGGGCAATTTATTACCAGGTCAGTGAAAATTCAACAAGTTCCGGAGTCTCCGGTTTTCCAATCAACGGTTCTTTTTTGTCTAATGAAGAAAGCTGTACCATTTCTTCTGCGGACAGGGTAAAATCAAATAAATTAAAATTTTCCTGAATATGTTCCGCCTGTGTGCTTCTTGGAATCACTGCAATGTTTTTTTATGTCAGGAAACGGAGCAAAATCTGTGCCGGTGTTTTATTATATTTCTCTGCGAGAGCAAGAACGACAGGTTCCTGATACATTTCATTGCGGTTACCCTGACCGAGTGGCGCATAAGCCATGTGTGCAATTTCTTTTTCATTTCCGTAAGCTTCTGCCGTATCAATCATACGGTATCCTGTCTGAATCGCAGAGGCAACTGCGGTAGTGCAGGTTTTTCCATTTAAC
>UMDR01018148.1_pt1 | contig 42580 bp, 34 predicted proteins | sample 1964541 | NCBI WGS metagenome assembly UMDR01 (sample SAMEA4835999, study PRJEB28245) | human gut metagenome | biome: gut microbiome; material: fecal sample | place: Denmark | collected 2008 | reverse complement strand
GGAGGATGCGCCATGCAGGGAGCGCCCCTCGGCAGAGAATACGCCACGCAGGGAGCGCCCCGCGTTTGAGGCGGCTCTTGCCGCGGAAGGCATCTCATTTATATGTGAAGTAAAAAAGGCTTCCCCCTCTAAGGGAATTATCGCGCAGGAGTTTCCGTATCTGCAGATCGCAAAAGAATATGAGGCGGCTGGAGCTGCCGCTATTTCCTGCCTGACGGAGCCATACTGGTTTCTTGGAAAGGATGTTTACCTGCAGGAGATCGCATCGCAGGTGCGTATTCCGGTGCTGCGCAAGGATTTTACCGTAGATGAATATATGATCTATCAGGCAAAAGCATTGGGAGCTTCCGCGGTTTTGCTGATCTGCGCGATCCTGGATGATGAACAGTTAAGAGCATATGGTCAGCTTGCAGAGGAGCTGGGCATGTCGGCTCTGGTCGAGGCGCACACTGAGGAGGAAATATCCCGCGCGCTGGCGGCGGATGCAAGAATCCTCGGCGTGAATAACCGCAATCTGAAAAACTTCCAGGTGGACATCGCGCAGAGCAGGAGGCTTCGCGCGATGGTGCCGGAGGATGTGCTGTTTGTTTCCGAGAGCGGCATAAAGACGCCGGAGGATATTGCGGCGCTGCGAAAAAACGGCACCGACGCCGTGCTGATCGGAGAGGCGCTGATGCGGGCGAAGGACAAAAAAGCAATGCTGGATACGCTGCGGGGAGTGATGTGATGAAAATAAAAATCTGCGGTCTTAGCCGGGCTTGTGATATCACATATGTAAATGAGGCGCAGCCGGATTTTGCCGGATTTGTGGTGAATTATCCGAAAAGCCGCCGGAGCGTGACGCCTCTGCAGCTGTCGCGGCTGCGCGAAAATCTGGCGGAGACGGTACTTCCGGTCGGCGTGTTTGTAAATGAAAAGCCGGAGCTGGTTGCACAGCTTTTAAATGAAGGAATTATTTCCATGGCGCAGCTTCATGGAAGCGAGGACGAAACATATATCCGGCGATTGCGGACACTTACGGACAGAGAGCTGATACAGGCGTTTACGATCCGCAGCGAAGCGGATGCAAAGCAGGCGATGAGAAGCGCGGCGGATTATATTCTGCTGGATAATGGAAAAGGTACCGGGAAGAGTTTCGACTGGAGTCTGGTTCGGGAAACTTCGCGTCCGTGGATACTGGCAGGCGGGCTTACGCCGGACAATATGAGACATGCGGCGGAAACGCTTCATCCGTGGGCGCTCGACCTGTCGAGCGGCGTGGAGACGGACGGATATAAGGATCGCGATAAAATACTTGCGGCGGTTGCCGGGATTCGGACACTGAGATAAAATTTGGAAAGCGGCATGTGAAATCTGTTGTACTGTGCACTGGGTAATGTGAGAGATTGAAATGCAGTGTATATGGGGCAGCATGAGATATAATGATGTGACAGAAATAGGGAAATATGATAAAGGAGAAAAAGATGAGCACAGGAAGATTTGGAATACACGGCGGGCAGTATATTCCGGAGACGCTGATGAATGCGGTTCTGGAGCTGGAAGAAGCCTACAATCATTATAAAAACGATCCGGATTTTCAGCAGGAGCTGACACAGCTTCTGAATGACTACGCGGGCAGACCATCGCGGCTGTATTTTGCGGAGCGCATGACGAAGGATCTTGGCGGAGCGAAGATTTATCTGAAACGGGAGGATCTGAACCATACGGGCGCACACAAGATCAATAACGTGCTTGGGCAGGTGCTGCTCGCAAAGAAGATGGGAAAGACCCGTGTGATCGCGGAGACGGGAGCCGGACAGCACGGAGTTGCCACGGCAACAGCGGCGGCGCTGATGGGAATGGAGTGCGAGGTGTTTATGGGCGAGGAGGACACGAAGCGTCAGGCGCTCAATGTGTACCGTATGCGTCTGCTTGGCTCGAAGGTCCATGCGGTCACATCGGGGACAGGAACCCTGAAGGATGCGGTTTCAGAGACGATGCGCGAGTGGACGAACCGTGTGGAGGACACGCATTATGTACTCGGTTCCTGCATGGGACCGCATCCGTTCCCGACGATCGTGCGGGATTTCCAGGCGGTCATCTCCAAAGAAATCAAACAGCAGATGCTTGAAAAAGAAGGGAAGCTGCCGGATGCGGTGCTTGCCTGTGTGGGCGGAGGCTCCAATGCGATCGGCGCGTTTTATCATTTTATTGAGGATAAAGAAGTGCAGTTGATCGGCTGTGAGGCTGCGGGGCGCGGCGTTGATACCGCGGAGACTGCGGCGACGATCGCCACCGGCAGGCTCGGCATTTTCCATGGAATGAAGTCGTATTTCTGCCAGGATGAGTACGGCCAGATCGCGCCGGTATACTCCATTTCCGCCGGGCTGGATTATCCGGGCATCGGACCGGAGCACGCCGATCTCTACGATAAAGGACGCGCGCAATATGTTGCGATTACCGACGACGAGGCGGTGGACGCCTTTGAATATCTGGCGAAGATGGAAGGCGTGATCCCGGCAATCGAGAGCGCTCATGCAGTTGCCTATGCGCGCAGGCTGGCGCCGACGATGCGAAAGGATCAGATCATCGTCATTAACCTGTCCGGCAGAGGAGATAAGGACTGCGCGGCAATCGCCAGATACAGAGGGGAGGATATTCATGAGTAACATTCAGAAAGCATTTGAAAATGGCAAGGCGTTTATTCCGTTCATTACCTGCGGCGATCCGTCGCTGGATGTCACCGAGCAGCTTGTGTACGGGGCGGAAGAAGCGGGCGCGGATTTAATTGAGCTTGGCATTCCGTTTTCCGATCCGACGGCGGAGGGACCGGTTATCCAGGCGGCGAACCTGCGGGCGCTGACAAATGGGGTGACGACGGACGATATTTTTGAGATGGTGCGCCGTATCCGAAAAAAGACGGATATTCCGATGGTGTTTATGACTTACGCGAATGTAGTATTTTCCTATGGATATGGACAAATGTCACATAAAAAACAGAAGGACGGGTCGGCATGCGCCGGTCACGCAGAGCTGGGTGGACTGGAACGTTTAAGCCGCATGGAATCCGGTACAGAGCGCTTTATCCGCACAGCCGCGGAAATCGGTATGGACGGTCTGATTCTGCCGGACGTACCTTTTGAGGAAAAGGAAGAATTTGATACTGTATGTAAGAAATATGGTCTGGATCTCATCTCCTTAATCGCGCCGACTTCGCATGAGCGTATCCGGCAGATTGCGGCGGAAGCCAGCGGGTTTGTGTACTGTGTATCGTCGATGGGCGTGACGGGAGTGCGCGCGGAGATCACTTCGGATGTGGGAAGCATGGTGAAACTTGTGAAGGAGACGAAGGAGATTCCATGCGCGGTCGGCTTTGGAATTTCCACACCGGAACAGGCAGAGAAAATGGCGGCGCTGTCTGATGGAGCGATAGTGGGAAGCGCGATTGTACGCATTTGCGGCCAATATGGGAAGGATTGCGTGCCGTATGTGAAAGAGTATATCCGCACAATGAAAGAGGCATTGTGAGATCTGGAAAAATGTCACATAACACAATGCGATATGAGGAGTAATGGATTATGGAAGGAATCATATACACAGAGGCGCCCACGGACGGGCGCCTTCCAAAGGAGATGGCGGTGTACCGGCTGCTGGATGCGCTTGGCATCAAATATGAGCGAGTGGATCATCCGGCTGCAATGTCAATCGATGATTGTCACAATGTCGATAAAATCCTGGGTATCCAGATCTGCAAAAATCTCTTTTTGTGTAACCGCCAGCAGACGGATTTTTATCTGCTGATGATGCCCGGAAGGAAGCCGTTTAAGACAAAGGATTTAAGTAAGCAGCTTGGCGTGGCGCGGCTTTCTTTTGCTGACGAGGGGCACATGGAGGAGTTTCTTGATATCACGCCCGGCTCTGTCAGTATCATGGGTCTGATGAATGATACACAAAATCGTGTGCGCCTCCTGATAGACGAGGACGTTTTTCATGATGAATATGTGGGCTTCCACCCCTGCATTAACACAAGCAGCATCAGGGCAAGGGCGGCGGATATCTGGGAGAAATTTCTGCCGGCCGTACATCATACGTACACGGTGGTGAAGCTGTAGCGGCAAGCCCCATTCGTGGAGCGAATTTAAAATGGATTTGCGAAGGGTACTGTGAACGGAGTGAGCAGTAACGTTAACGTCGCAAAATAAGAAGAACAGCAGGAGCTGGCGTCGCAAAATAAGAAGAACGGCAGGAGTTGGCGTTGCAAAATAACGTGTTACGTAGTAAAATAGATGCAGTAATCAAAGAAAGAGGTGTATGAAAAGATGGAATTGGCAGTGTTACAGAAGGATATGATCGCGGCGATGAAAGCGAAGGATAAGCCGCACAAGGATGCGATTTCCGCGCTTGTATCAGCGGTGAAAAAGGCGGGCATTGATGCTGGCTGCCGCGAGGACATACCGGAGTCGATGGTAGATCAGGTAATCTTAAAGGAAATGAAGACAGTGAAGGAGCAGATCGACACCTGCCCGGAGCAGAGAGCCGAGCTGAAGGCAGAGTATCAGTTCCGCTACGACGTAATTTCCGCTTATGCGCCGAAGATGCTTTCCGCGGAGGAAGTGAAGACGATTCTGCAGGAGAAATTTGCGGATCTGCTTGCGACGAAGAACAAGGGAATGATCATGAAAACGGTCATGGCGGAGCTGAAGGGCAAAGCGGACGGCAAGGTGATCAATCAGGTTGTTGCGGAGCTTTGCAAATAATATTTGCGGCAGGATTTCTGCGAACCGGCAAGCAGTGAGGATGATGCTTGCAAGATAATCAGTAATATAAAATATGAGCTATGAGGAGGCTCATTTATCGGGCAACTCAAAATATACAGGAAGGACCAGGCGGATCAAAGGAGATCTGCGCGGTCCTTTTTGCGTTGCGATGCATTCGAAGGAAGCTGCCGATGACAGGTTTTGTAGGTTGCAATGCATCCGAAGGGAGCTGCCAGTGGCAGGTCCCATAGGTGAAAGGGGGATTTTTATGAGGATTTACACAGAGGCAGACCGTGTGAGCACGGGAAACAGGGGTATGGATGACGTGATCGACATGCTGCGCATGGGCGATAATGTGGTATGGCAGGTGGATGCGGTGTCGGACTACCGGCGTGTGGTAGCGCAATATCTGGAGCAGGCGAAGGTGGACGGGCGCGAGATTCACTATATGCGCTTCGGCGCGCATGAGCCGGTCATTCAGGAGACGGAGGGCGTGCAGGTGCACCGGATCCACGCGGAGCTTGGCTTCGAGCACTTTGCGATGAAGGTGCATCATATTATTAAAGAAATCGGTGTGGATGCGTTCTATATTTTCGACTGTCTGACAGATCTTGTGAAATACTGGTATTCAGATCTGATGATCGGAAACTTTTTCCGTGTGACCTGTCCGTATCTGTACGAGCTGAATACGGTAGCGTATTTTGCGTTGATTCGGGATTCGCACACGGAGCACACGATTTCGCGTATCCGTGATACCACGCAGGTACTCCTTGACTTATATAATGTGGGCGGAAATTATTATCTGCATCCCTTAAAGGTCTGGCAGCGCAAATCGGAGACGATGTTCCTGCCGCATCTGATTTCCGGGGAGACGGCGAAGACGATCACGTCAAGCTCGGAAACGGCGGCACTGTTTTCTCATTTTAGCCTGGACCGGAACCGCACAGATTATTGGGACGTGGTGTTCCAGGAGGCTTCCATGAAGCTCTCCGGCTCGGTGGAGGAGCAGAATACGGCAAAGGAGCTTCTTCTGCGGCTGCTTATCGGGGAGGACAATCCGATCGTGGGCCTGTGCCGGGAATATCTCTCATTGCGCGACCTGCTGGACGTTAAATCGCGCGAGCTTGGCACCGGGCGCATAGGCGGAAAAGCAGTCGGCATGTTCCTTGCGCGCAAAATTCTGGAAAAGGATACGGAATATAATTTTTCGCGGCTGCTGGAGGTCCATGATTCCTTTTACATGGGAGCGGACGTTTTCTATACTTATATTGTACACAACGACTGCTGGCGCCTGCGCACCCTGCAGAAATCGAAGGAGGGCTACTATGAATACGCAAAGCCGCTGCAGGAAAAGATGCGTGCGGGAAGCTTTCCGGAGTATCTGGTGGAAAAATTCAAGGCGATGCTGGAGCATTTCGGACAGTCGCCGATCATTGTGCGCTCCAGCTCTCTGCAGGAGGATAATTTCGGAAATGCTTTTGCCGGAAAATACGACAGCGTATTCTGTGTGAACCAGGGAACCTTAGAGGAGCGCTACGAGGCGTTTGAAAAAGCGGTGAAGCAGGTTTATGCGAGTACGATGAATGAGGACGCGCTGAATTACCGTATGAACCGCGGTCTGTGGGATAAGGATGAGCAGATGGCGCTTCTGATCCAGCGCGTGTCCGGCGATTATTATGGAAAATACTTCTTCCCGCATGTGGCGGGTGTGGGAAATTCCTCGAATCTTTATGTCTGGGATCCGTCAATCGATATGGATGCCGGTATGGTGCGCCTGGTATTCGGGCTTGGCACGCGGGCGGTAGACCGTATCGAGGGTGATTATCCGCGGATTGTCTGCCTGGATGATCCGGGACGTCCGCCGCTGATTTCTTACGGCGACGAGCGGAAATTCTCACAGCATTATGTGGATCTGCTGGATACCGGCACGAACGAGTGGACACATAAGGATGTGGACGAGATTCTTGCGATGGATATTAAAACAAATAAAAATCTGTTTTCGTCGCTTGATTTTGATACCATGCGCTGGCTGCAGGAGATGGGCAGAAAAACGCGGAATCTTTACATATTAAATTTCAGCCGACTGCTGAAATATACGGATTTTCCGGACAATATGAGACGTATTTTAAAGCGGCTTTCCACTGTTTACGACTATCCGGTGGATATCGAGTTTGCGGCAAATTTTGATAAAGAGGGAAATTATAAGATCAATCTGCTGCAGTGCCGGCCGCTTCAGACACGCGGACTGGGAAAGACCGTGGAGATACCGGAAATTACAAAAGAAACGGACTGCTTCTTTGCGACGCACGGAAATTTCATGGGCGGAAACGTGCGCATTCCGATCCAGTATGTGATTTTTGTAAAGGCGAAGGCATATCTGGCGCTGCCGGAGCAGGAGCGCTACACGGTGGCGCGCGTCATCGGAAAGCTGAACCAGATTTTAAAGGAACATCACGTATTGCTGGCGGGCCCGGGGCGCTGGGGTACCTCGACCACTTCGCTCGGCGTGCCCGTACACTTTACCGAGATCTGTCATATGAGCGCTATCTGCGAGGTGGCGTACCAGGAGGGCAATCTGATGCCGGAGCTGTCCTACGGAAGCCACTTCTTCCAGGACCTTGTCGAATCCGGCGTATTCTATGCCGCCGTCTTTGAAAAAGATAAGGATGTGATATTCAACGAAAGCTATGTCCTGGAGAAAGAAAACTGCATTGCAGACTTCGTAGAAACATCTTATGCCGGCATCATCCACGTTGCGAAAACGGACGGGCTGGAGCTGTACTCCGATACCGTCAGCCAGCGGCTGGTGTGTATGAAGCGACAGGAGAATGCATAAAGGTAGCGGATATTCATTGTTTTTGATACTCTTCCCTGTAGGCACTGGGAGTTTTCCCTGTCTTTTTCTTGAAACAGGAGCTGAAATAGTATTGGTTCGAATATCCTACCTGGGTACTGATAACCTTCAGGGACAGCGAGGTGTTCAGCAGAAGCTGACAGGCGGCATCTATGCGGGTATCAGTGAGGAAGGTACTGATATTCTGGTTCCGGCATCGTTTAAAGAGGGTGCTGAGGTATGCAGGGGAAATCTGGAGAGATTCGGCGATTTCATTTAACCCCAGGTCGCTGTTGCTGTAATTCTTTAAAATATATTTTACAGCGGTCTCACAGAGACTTTCGTGGTATTTTGATACGGATTCCTGAAGTCTCTGGCAGATTTCCCGGCATGTATTGAGAAGCCAGTCGGAAATCATGGCAATCGTTTTAAAATAATCCGGATTGGTAAAAATAAATGTAATTTCTTTTTCGAATTCAGGAGTCATGATATTTAATTCATAGCAAAATTTTAATAACCGGGCAACAATCGTGTATAGCTGGGAATAAACAACGATTTTAGAATCACAGTTTCCCGGAAATGAATGGATAAAAGCGTGAATCCAGTCTGTGATACCATTCATGTCTTTTTTGCATATGCATTGAATAAGATTCTCCTCTGACACGTCCGCATCAGGCAAAACTTTACTGCCGTACCGGGAAATTGCGTCCGCCTCCAGGAACGTCTGCTCTGGAAAGAAAAATCGGTATTCCAGCGCTTTCTGGGCACTTGCATAGGAGGAATTCAGCTCCCAGATGCTGTCGGTAATATTGCCAAGTCCGATAACAACCCCCAGACGGCTGGAAAAATGTTCTGCCGCTTTCTGAAAGCGGGCCTGTATCAGCTCCAGGAATTTATGTGCGGATGCAATATTTTCGCCAATAATACAAATAAAATTGGTCAGGTCTTTCAGAACATAGTGGAAGGTAAATGTGCTGCAGATTTTGCGGACACAATGCTCCAGATTCATAGAACGCACACAATATTCTTCAATGCCGAGCTTCTGTTTGAGAAGGTCGGAATCTGCGGCAGAAATATGCAGAACGATATAATAACGGCAGTTCAGCTTTAAATCGAGGTAATGGGCATATAGCTCCAGAATCTGTGCGGATTCCCGGTTTCCCTGCTGGATCAGGGAACGGAAAAACTGCTCTGCTATAGCAGGACGGCTCTTTTTCAGAATTTCCAGATTTTTTACTTCCATCTTGATTTCAGCGATTACCTTTTCGAGAATTTCCGTGAGATAACTGTAATTGACAGGCTTTTCGATATAGTCAAAGGCGCCCAGACGCACAGCCTGTCTGGCGTATTCAAATTCGTCGTAGGCGCTGATCAAAATAATTTTAATAGAGGGATTAAGGGCGAGCGCTTTTTCGGAAAGCGCAAGTCCGCTCATACCTGGCATGGAAATATCGGAAATCAGAATATGCACAGGGTGATTTTTAAGATAATCCAGTGCGGAAACGCCGTCGTATACGGTATGTACAGAAGAGATTCCCGGACTGTCCCAGGAGATGGCGTGCATAATACCTTCTACGCAGATATAATTATCATCGACTAATAAAACATTCATATACATACAAAACATCCTTTCTGCCCGGAGAATCTTCAGGGCAATATCTGCTGAAATTCAATTTTTACAGTTGTTCCTGCCGTATACTCGCTGTCGATTTCGATGAAGCCATGTCCGAAAAGCTCGCTGGAAATCCGGGCGTTGACGTTGCAGATGCCAAAGTGACGGCTGGTATCCACAATACGTGTACGCAGAGATTCCCGCAGCTCTTCAAGCCTGTCGGGGGAAATGCCGTTTCCGTTATCGCGGATAAAAATGAGGATGGTATCATCTCCATAGCGTATTTCGATTTGAATATGCAGCTTCTGGCTGCTCCCCTGCATACCGTGATGGATACTGTTTTCAATGAATGGCTGCAGGGTAAATTTACAAATCATAAAATTCTCAATTGCTTCGTCTGTCTCGATACTCCATGTAAAATTTCCGCCCCGGCAGATAGATTCAAGCTCCATATATAACTGGGCGATTTCGAGCTCGTCCCGGATTGTAATCAGTTCATTGGATTTGCGCAATGTCATGCGGTAAAAACGGGTAAGATTCATGATGAGCTTATTTGCAAGCTCCGGTTTCCCCATATTGTTGCAGACCATAATCGAATCAATGTTTTCCTGCAGTGTTTGCATCATCCGGTTATAAGTAATGGCAAGCTTGTCCACTTCGTCATAATTTTTTTCGGGCTTAACTTTTACATATTCAATGAAGGAGCCATGAAACTGATTTTCACTGAAATTTACCTGTTTTGCGGAATTAGACAGCAGAGTGATCCGCTTCGTAAAATTGTTTGCCAGAAGAATTATAAAAACGACCATGCAGGGAACAATCAGGGCGAGAATCAGAAGAAAGCTGCCTACATAAGCAGAGGCGCTGGCTCTCAAATAATCCTGTGATACCCTTGTCACATAGGTCCAGCCGTTGCTGAGGGCGTTGATATAGTACAGAGCATCCGGCTGGTTGGAGAAATCTGCGGCAGCAGCTCCGGCTTGTCTGAAAAAAGGTCACACACAAGTGTTTTTGTTTCTTCTGTACCAGAAAAAGCAACAAGCTGACTGTTGTTGTCAAGCAGATATCCGGTAATTCCGGAATCGGCGTAGAAGGCAGTCAGAAGCTCGGTAAATTCATCAGCGTTAATACTGATGAAAAAGACATAACGCAGCGTGCCGTCCAGTCCGTCGCGCAGCATATGAACACAATTAATGGCATTAAAGGACGTATATTTTTTATTCAGCATAAAGGGATAGGACTGATTTTCCACAAAAAGCCAGACGGAATCTGTATTGCTTTCCAGCAGCTCCTGCGCGGAAACCAAAAGCGGAGAGTGAATCCAGACTGTAGAACATTAAGCCCTCATTTGTAAAAATATAATCGGAATCCAGAAAAATACAGATATATCCAAAGTCAAAAGCGGATACCAGGGTCTGGATATTTGTGCGCAGAGTATAAAAGGTCTGAAGTTGTTCTGTGCTGATGGAGCCGTTCTTTTCGGGATATGTATACATATACGAGCGGAGTGTGGCGGCTACCTGGTTCATCTGGGTAAAACGGGATTCGATCTGGTCCACAAGCTGTCTGTTGGTAAGTGAGGTGGCGTTCATTACCTTATCATAGGAATTTTGCGTGTTAATCCGGTAGAAAATGACGCTAATCAGAAACAACGGCACAATGGTAGCTGTCAGAAAAGCAAAGGTCAGCTTCTGCGGAAAACTGTTGCGTATCAGACAGTGGGACAGCTTATTTTTAATGTGAAAAAGCTTTTTGGACATAATGATATATCTCCTCCCGGAATCGAAAAAAATAACAGTTAAAAGCGATATTATTTTAAAATAAACGGAGGGAAAATAGAACAAAATATCCAAAAATAAAAAATCTTATAAATCATTGAAAAAATAATATATTTTAATTTGCCCTGTTTTTCTGTATCCTTAGAAACAACAAATAGCGCAGGGGCGCAAAAAAAGGAGGGTAATTTTTATGAACAAAAAAATGGTTGGAGCGGTATTGATGGCATCGGTGGCGTGCGGGGCGCTTATACCGGCACAGGCATCGGAAGAGTACGATTTGACAGTGTATTCTATTGAAACGACAGACCCGGATTTTGATACCTGGCTGGCGGCGGCAGAGGAGGCCACCGGATTGAATATTAATGTAGTGGCAGCTCCGACGGACACGGATACCCGTCAGCAGAAAATCACCACAATTTTATCAACGGGCGATACATCCGTTGATGTTATACAGATTAATGATGAGATGTCAACAGCCTTTAAAAACACAGGCTGGCTGGAGGGGCTGAATGATACAGTAATGACAGAGGATATTCTGGATAACTTTGCTGTCGGATATATCGAAGATATGATTACTTCGGCTGATGGTCAGATTGTGGGTGTGCCGGGCTACTGCGGATATCTGTCCATGTGGGTAAATCAGGAAATCATGGATGAGGTAGGAATCGAATCCATTGATACCCTGGATGATTTTAAAGCGTTTCTGGCGGCAGCATCCGAAAAAGAAGGACGTTATGGCTACGGCGGCTCCTGGGAGAAAACATATGTTTTCAATGAAATAGCTCAGTTTGTCAATATGTTTGGCGGAGATTATTATGACTGGTCAAATGAGGGCAACCGGAAGGCGCTGGAATTTATGAAGGAAATGGTAGATAACGGCTGGACGAGCCTGGATCAGCTTGCAGATAAGTACGAACAGATGAACCAGAAGTTCATTGATGGTGATTATGGAGTAGTATTTTACTGGGGAACCGGAAGCGAATATGCAGATGCGGGTATGAAGGGTGATGATAAGATTCACATGTATAAGGTTCCTACCTTTGAGAAGGGCAGCATTTTTACAGATTCCTGGAGCTACGTGCTGAACAGTGCATCCGAAAATAAAGAGGCGGCATATACCTTCCTGAAATGGATTGCAAGTGAAGACGGGGAAGCTGCTAGTTATAATTGCTTTGACCGTTATCCGGCAAGAAGCGACGTGGCGGAGACAGTCGTTCCGGAGGACAATGATGTGAAAGCAATGTATGCAACATATGCGGAGGAGCTTGAGGTACACGGACGTCCGATGCTTCCGCAGACAATGGAGTTTATTTCCGAGATGGGAACATTGTTCCAGCAGTATGTACAGGGAGAAATTTCACTTGATGATTTCTGCGCACAGGCGCAGGAGGCTGTAGAGGCAAATCAGTAACAGAGCCTTGAAAGACTGCCGCAGATGTTCAGGCGGCAGTCTTTTTATAAAAACCGCGTCCTGCGGAGAATGGAGGAGCTATGGGAGCAAAAAAACAAAAAATGTGGGTTGCCTGGATTTTTATACTGCCAGTGTTATTAATCCGGGGATTTACCACAGTATATCCGTTTCTCAGTACGCTGAGAAACAGCTTTTATGATATTAAGATTCTGAAGGGAGTCAATGAATTTGCAGGACTTGGGAATTATATTCGCGCATTCAGTGATAAAAAAGTAATCACTTCCATTGAATTTACTTTGATTTTTGTGGTTGTATCGATGATTGGACATGTTGTGTTCGGAGTTGGACTTGCACTGATTCTGAATATGAAGACGAAGCTGCAGCGCTTTTTGCGGACGATCGTTCTGATTCCCTGGGCAATGCCTACGGTCGTGATTGGTATGGCGGCGAAGTGGGCGTTTAATGATAAGTACGGACTGGTTAATGACGTCATCCGGCGGTTTGCGGATGACTTTTCCCTGAGCTGGCTTGTCAATACGGACACGGCAAGAATTGCTGTTATTCTGGTAGATTTATGGAAAGACCTGCCTTATTTTGCCATTCTGGTACTTTCCGGAATGCAGTTTATTTCCGGAGAAATATATGAAGCAGCCAGAGTGGATGGAGCGACAAAGGTGCAGAGCTTTTTTAAGATTACATTGCCATTGATTTTAAAGAATGTCGTGACGCTTTGTATTCCGTTCACCATGTGGCGTCTTACCATGTTTGACCTTGTGTATGCCATGACCTCGGGAGGACCGGGCGAGGATACGGCGCTGATTGCTTACCGGATCACAACGGAAGCCTTTACGAATCTGAATATCGGGTATGCATCGGCTCTCGCGATAATGCTGCTGATTGTTATGCTTATATTCAGTGCGCTGAATATGAAGCTGGTTAGTAAAATGGAGAGTTAGGAGGAGACGCTGTGAATAAGGAGCTGATTTATAAAAAGGTATTTGGTACAGTGATGAGAGGGCTGCTGATTTTTGTGGTGTCATTTATCATTCTTCTTCCATTATACTGGATATTTATTTCGTCAATCACACCATCTGCGGAGCTGTTTCAGTCGCCGATAGATTATCTGCCGGATCATCCGACACTGGAAAATTACAAGTATCTGCTTGAAAACGTCGGGCTGTTGGAAAAGGTAGGGAATACGGTTATTATTGTAGGGCTGACGATTCTGGTGAGTACAGTTTTGTGCGTACTGGCAGCGTATGCTTTCTCCAGATTTCAATCCAGGATGGTTTCCCTGGCTTTTGGATTTATAATCGCAACGATGCTGATACCGGATATTGTACTTGCGCGTCCTTTATATACCTTTATGCAGGGGGCAAAGCTGTATGATACATATCCGGGTCTGATTATCCTGTATATCAGTGCGGTCATTCCCTTTACTGTGCTGATCCTCCGCAATTTTGTCGGAGAAATCCCGGAGGCGCTGGAGGAGGCGGCCGCCATAGACGGGGCGACTTGACTGCAGCGGGTATTTTATGTTATAATTCCGCTGATGAAGCCGGCGATAGCAACCGTATGTATTATTAACTTTATTACATGTCTGAATAACTTTTTTACACCTTTGTTTTTTGCGAATAATATTCAGGTGCTGTCGGTAGCCATTGTACAGCTTCCGCTGCGCAATAATATGTATGCGGTTCCGTGGGACCTGGTCAGCGCTATGGGCTGGATTATTTTGCTGCCAATCATTATTTTTGTGGCAGTTTTCGAAAAACAGATTATGGAAGGCATTATGGTGGGAGGAGTAAAAGCGTGAATGATTTTATCAATAATATGAGTACACTGATGTTTCAGAAGAAGGGACAGAGCAGGGCGATTAATCAGGAGAATCCCTCCGGAGAGAAAGGAAATGGCGGAAGGGCGGCAAGCCCTCTGGGACCAGGCAGAAAAGGCTCGCCGTGTATGCGCGGGGTAAAACCGGGAGAGACGAGAGTGCTGGCGGAAATAGAAGGCTGCGGCATAATCCAGCATATCTGGATTACGGTGGCAGATCGGACAGACAGGGATTATTTTGTCTTGCGGGATTTAGTCCTTAGGATGTACTGGGATGATGAAGAGGAGCCGTCGGTGGAGAGTCCTCTGGGAGATTTTTTCTGCTGCGGCTTCGGGCGGGACTGCATAGTAAATTCCATGCCGGTTGTGGTGAATCCGGCGAGGGGATTCAATAGCTATTTTCCGATGCCCTTCCGGAAAAAAGCACGGATTACGATTGAAAACCAGCATGAGGCGGAGCTGGGGGCATTCTTTTATCAGATAGATTATACACTGTATGAAGAATTGCCGGAGAACATCGCATATTTTCATGCACAATGGCGACGGGAGAAAATCACGGAGCTTCGAAAGGACTACACGATTCTGGATGGCGTGAAGGGAAAGGGGCATTATGTCGGAACCTATATGGCGCTCGCTACGCTCGAACGCTATTGGTGGGGAGAAGGAGAGCTGAAAATTTATCTGGATGGGGATGAACAGTATCCTACCATCTGCGGTACCGGAACAGAGGATTATTTTGGAGGCTCCTGGAGCTTTGCTTCTGTGGAAAATGGTGTGACGGTGGAGCATACATATAACACGCCTTTTATGGGATATCCCTATTTCTCGCGTGAGGATAACACGGTGTTTAATCAATATCATATGAATGATAAGCCGACGGAGCGTGGTTTTTATCGCTGGCATATTATGGACCCTGTCCTGTTTGACGAGGATATCCGGGTTACGATCCAGCAGATTGGCGTGTGCCATAAGGGACTTTTCGAGCGTCAGGATGATGTGTCGAGCGTGGCATACTGGTATCAGTCGGAGCCGCATAATCCGTTTCCAAAGCTGCCGCCGAAGGAAGACCGGTGGCCGCGGTAGATTATGAAAAGAAACTGCCTTTCGCAGGAAAAACTGCGCGGGCAGTTTTTTGATTGTTTTATGAAAAGAGAAGCTCTGTGAGGCAGACAGCAGAAATCCATTGAGCCTCTGATATCCGTATGTTATACTGTAAAAAAAACTATCCGGGACAGAAAAAAGGAGGCAGGGCATGAAACTGATGCATTTATCAGACCTTCATCTTGGAAAGCGTGTAAATGAGTTTTCCATGATCGAGGATCAGAAATATATATTATCGCAAATCATCTCTTTGCTGGACAGAGAGGGAGCGGACGGAGTGATCCTGGCGGGAGATATTTACGATAAGCCTATCCCTTCTGTAGAGGCCGTGCAGTTATTTGACAGCTTTCTCACCAGGCTTGCAAAGCGGAGGCTCCCTGTTTTTGTCATCAGCGGAAATCATGATTCCGTGGAGCGGGTGTCCTTCGGGGCACAGCTTATGGAGGGGGAAGGCATCTATATTTCTCAGGTATACGGCGGAAAGGTGCAAAACATTGTTCTTACAGATCAATACGGAGAGGTATGCATTTATCTGCTTCCGTTTTTAAAACCCGCTTCCGTGCGGCATGTATTTGAAGAGGCGGAGATTTCCACCTATCAGGACGCTCTGAAAAAAGCGATCGGAGAAATCGAAGTTGACAAAAGCAGGCGCAATGTCATTGTAGCGCATCAGTTTGTGACAGGCGCCAGCAGGTGTGAGTCAGAGGAGGTTCTGGTGGGCGGGCTGGATCAGGTCGAGGCATCTCTTTTTGACCGCTTTGACTATGCGGCGCTTGGGCATCTCCACAGTCCCCAGAGGGTAGGCAGAGAGACGGTCCGCTACTGCGGAACACCGTTAAAATATTCCTTTTCCGAGGCAGAACAGGAAAAATCCGTTACTATTGCAGAATTGAAGGAAAAAGGAAATATCGAAATCAGAACCATTCCCTTAAAGCCCCTTCGGGATATGCGCAAAATCCGGGGAACCTATCTTCAGGTAACGGAAAAAGCGTTTTATGAGGGGACAAACACAGAGGACTACTTACAGATTACCCTGACCGATGAGGAAGATATTCCGGACGGAATGCAGAAGCTTCGCATTATTTATCCCAATCTTATGAGGTTGGAATATGACAATCAAAGAACCCGGGAAAACCGCAGCGTAGAGGCTGCTGAGGCTGTAGAGCAGAAGTCGGAAGCAGAGCTCTTTGCGGAATTTTTTGAGCTGCAGAATAACCGGCCTATGAGTGAACAGCAGCATATTTTTGTCAAAAAGCTGATTCAAAAGCTTCAGGAAAAGGGCTTTGAAAAGTAAGGGAGGAACGATATGAAACCACAAAAGCTGATTATCAGCGCTTTCGGTCCCTATGCGGGAACGACAGAGATTGATTTTGAAAAGCTGGGAGATCATGGCCTTTTTCTCATTACCGGAGATACGGGAGCAGGAAAGACTACGATCTTTGATGCCATTACGTTTGCCCTTTATGGAGAAGCCAGCGGCGAGGTCCGCGATTCCGGAATGTTCCGCAGCAAATATGCAAAGCCTGAGACGCAGACCTACGTGGAACTGCGCTTTTTGTATCAGGGGAAATCCTATACGGTGGTGCGCAATCCGGAATATCTGCGCCCAAAGGGAAGGGGTACCGGATTCACCATGCAGAAGAGCGATGCCCGGCTTGTCTATCCGGACGACCGCCAGCCGGTTACAAAGTCCAGAGAGGTGACAAAAGCGGTAACGGAATTGATCGGGCTGGATTATCGTCAGTTTACTCAGATCGCCATGATCGCCCAGGGGGATTTTTTAAAGGTGCTTCTGGCGGGAACGGCGCAGCGCAGCGAAATTTTCCGGCAGATTTTTCACACGGGAATGTTTCAGGAGCTGCAGAATTGTCTGCGGGATGAGGTGAAAAATCGCTGGAGGGATTATGACGAGATACGCAGGAGCATTAACCAGTCTTTAAACAGTGTGACATGTGAAGAAGATTCTCCCTTCCTTCCGGAGCTGGAGCGTCTAAAACAGGAACGGTTCGAGGGAAATGTAGCGCGCGGGCTGGAGCTTTTGGCTGAGCTTTTGCAGCAGGAGAAGCAGGCGCTCGAAGAGCTGAATCAGGAGATCAGCAGTCTCGAAAAAGAAATCGCGGGCGACGACCAGCTTCTCGGAAAAGCAAGCCAGAACCGCCAGCGTCAGGAAGAACTGGAAAAGTGCAGAGAAGAGTTAGCGGCATTGCTGCCAGAGCTAAAAGAAAAGGAAGCTTTATGGGAAGCTGCAAAGTCCGCTTTGAAGAAAACAGGGCAATTGGATGAACAGCTCCGCTCCTGCAGCGAAAAAATGGAAAAATACAAAAAACTGGAGGAAACGCAGAAGCTTATCAAAGATGCACAGCAGCGTATAGACAACCTTTGCAGCTCCAGAGAAGAAACGGAAAAGGAAAAACAGGAGCAGGGACGGCAGCTTGAAGAAGCAAAGCAGAGTCTTGCCGCCCTGCAGAATGCAGGGGAAGAGAAAACAAGGCTCTTTTACCGCAGGGAAAAGCTGGAGGAATGCCAAAAGGAGCTTGCGGGCGCAGAGCAAACGCTGGCGGATATTGCGCAAACGGAAGAAAGACAAAGGAAGGAGCTTGAAAAGGAGAAGCAGACGGAAACGGAGCTTCGGGAGGAGATCCGCAGGCTGGAGGGGGAGATGGCACAGCGAAAGGATCACGATGCTGTTCTAATTTCCCTGCAGAGTAAACGGGAAAGGTATCTTTCCTGGAAGAACAACCTGGAACAGTACCAATCAGACTGGTCGTCGGCAGCAGGGCAGTATCGGAACCGGAAAAAAGCATTTGATGCTTCGGAGAAGGACATTTCTGCTTTGAAAAAGGCGTTGGAGGAGCTTGGGGAAAAGCTTCTGGAAGTGGAAGGCGCCGGTGAGGCGGAGCTGGAATGCAGTCATCGTCTTACAGAGCTGGAGGGCAAAAGCAGTGAGTACAAAGGCTTTGCAAAGGCGCTGATGACTTTGGAGAAAGCTTCAAAAAAAGCAGCGGAAGAAATGGAAAGGCTTTCTGTGCAGGAGGAGGCATGTCGGAAGGAACATCAGAAACATAAGGAAGAATGGGAGAGTGTGAAGGGTGCGGACCTCCGGCTGCTGCATCTTTCCAGGGAGCAGGACTCTGTTGAACAAAAAAAGGAAAAGCTGCAGGAACTGGAGCGGAAAGTAAAAAAGCTATCTGAATCGGAAACACAATATCAGCAGGTGCTGGCCCGGTACGAACAGGCTTTCCAAAAAACAGAGGAATTGAGAGCAGAGTATCACGGTCTGGAAAAACAGTTTTTAGATGAACGGGCCGGGGTGCTGGCACAGCACCTGAAGGAAGGAGAACCATGCCCTGTGTGCGGAGCCGTTCATCATCCATCCCCTGCCCGATTATCCGGGGAAGCACTGAAGGAGGAAGAGCTGGAGGTCAAAAAGAAAGTGCTTTCCGTTTCGGAGGAAGCAACCCATCGTCTGAGCAGTGATGCAGGTCATAAAAGGGAGCAGATTGATGATGCAAAGGCAGAAATTCAGGAAGCAGCAAAGGCCTTTTGGGAGCGCATTTCACTGGAACAGATTCGCACAGAAATTGCTGCGAAAAAAGAGGCGCTGACGCAGGAAGAACAGAAGCTTGTCCTTGCGCAGGAAAAAGCGGATGCGGAAAAAAACAGAGAGCAGGAATTAACGGCGCTGCTTGAACAGGAAGAAGCGGAAATACAAAACCTCCGGCAGATGCTTCAGCAAAAACGGGAAGAGCAGGCAAGTGCAGACGGACAGAAGCTGGAAAAGCTGTCGCAGCTAAAAAAAGCAGCCCTGGAGCTTCCGGCGAAGGAGGCGGGATTTGAGGAAGAGCTTGCTGTTTTTGAAAGCAGCGGGGAAGCCGTACCGGAAAAAGGGCTTCTTCAGAGAATCGGACAGAAGCTGGATAATTATGAAGTGCAGCTTTCCAATAACCTCAAGGAGGCGGAAGAAAGAAGACGAAATCAGGAAGCGTGGAAAAAGCAGGAGCAGAAGCTTAAGAAGGAACTGGAGCAGGCAGAGAAGGAAAACACAGAAATCCGCCGGGAAGCGGACGATCTGGCAGGCAGAAGCCGGGCGCTTGAGCAGCAGATGTGTAAAGAGGCAGAACGGATTCTGCATTTGGACGAGATTCGGGATGCCTTTGCACAGGCGGAAACGCATATCGGGGAGCCGGCAGATTCTGCCGGAACAACAGAAAATGCCCTGCTTGGGCTTGCGTCCCTGATACAGGAAAATGAAAGACAGCAGAGGGAAACGGAGAAGGAAATCGGGCTTCGCAAGCAGGCGGAAGAAAGAAAAGCGGCATCGGAAAAACGTCTTTCCGGCTGCAGAGAGAGACTGCAGGAGCTGCTTAGTTCCCTGGAGGTTCAAAAAAGCAAAAAGGCAGAAGAGAAACGGAAACAGGTACGCTGTCTTATGCGAAGGGACATGCCCTGGAAGGATGCGTTTCAGATGGCAGCTTCGGAACCGGAGGAGCAGCAGGCGCAGTGGATGATGCAGGCAGTCCGGATGCTTGGCGAGGCTTTGCAGGAGACAGAGGCAGAAATCGGTATAAATGAGCGGAAGCTTCAGCAAAAGGAAGAGCTGGAGCAGCAGATTCCTGCCAGAGAGCGGAAAATCGCAGAGCTTGGAGATGCTATCCAGCAGCTCGGTCTTACTCTGGCCGGTCTGAGAGCAGATCATGAAAAGCTTGTGCAGCAGCGTGAGGAGCTTCTCTGTGCTCTTGACGGGCGTTCGAAAGAGGAGACAGAGCAGCAGATTACGGCGCTGGAAAAACAGAAAAAGCAGATCGAGGAGGAGGCCGGAGCGGCGGAGGAAAGCTGGCGGGAGGGCAAGACAAAAGAGACGCAGCTTCGCGCCGCAGAAAACACTCTTTTGGGTCAGCTTGAGACAGCGGAGCGGCTGGATGAGAAGGCGATTTCCGAAAGAAGGCAGCAGCGTCTTGAGAAAAAGACGATGTTTACGGAAAAGCGCACAGCACAGGATGCTGCAATCCGGAATAATCAGAGAATTTTACAGGAAGTTCAGGGCAGGCAGGAAACTATGATAGCGGTGGAACAGGAGTACATGTGGGTAAAATCGCTGTCAGATACGGCAAACGGGAATCTTGGAGGCAAACGAAAGATCGAGCTGGAAACCTATGTGCAGATGGCGTATCTGGACAGGATCTTACGCAGGGCAAACCTGCGGCTGATGACGATGAGCGGCGGACAGTATGAGCTGAAACGGCAGGAGGATGGCGAAAATAAAAAGGAGAAAGCCGGATTGGAGCTGAATGTTATCGATCATTACAATGGATCGGAGCGAAGCGTCAAAACCCTTTCCGGCGGCGAATCCTTTCAGGCATCTCTGTCACTGGCGCTGGGGTTGTCCGATGAGATCCAGTCTTATGCAGGAGGGATCCGGCTGGATTCCATGTTCGTGGATGAAGGGTTTGGTTCCTTGGACGAGGAGGCTCTGGATCAGGCGATGAAAGCGCTTGGAGAGCTTTCGGAAGGAAATCGTATGGTAGGAATTATTTCCCATGTGGCAGAATTAAAAGAACGGATCGACAAAAAGATTATCATTACCAAGAAACGCGGTGCGGAAGGTACCGGAAGCAGTGTGACAATTGAATAAGCAGTAACACTTTGGGACTGAAAATGTGAAAAAAGATATTTGAGGAATATTGCATTTTAAAACGGTATATGCTATAATGCCAGCAGGCAAAAAGATAAAGCGTTACTCCATGCAGAGTGACAGACGAAAATCCCCCGGACGGCTATCCGGAGGATTTTCTATTCCTTTTTAATGGCGGCTTAGACCATAGGCTAGTTACCGACTATTTATCGCCGTCTAACCATTTGATGACATAGTGGCAAACTACGCCAGCCGTAACGGCAATAATAAAAGATAAAGCAAACTCCATGCAAAGCACCTCCCTCCCGTACCTGGTATCGGAGGCGGTAACAGGAAAATTATAACATATGCTGAAATGAATTTCAATAAATAATATAAATGTCCTATTTTGAATGAAACAAATCTGCTGCCCAAAAGCTGCCTTTGACAAGTCAACTTGCCCGGGCAGTTTTTTGCGTGTTTTGCGAAAAGCATTTTTACATGTTAATCTATCAGTAACAAAACTGTTACAAGGTATGTGGACAGTACAGGAGGAGGGATCATATGCAGAAAACTGGTGCGTGGTTTTATAAATACAAAAATATTCAACAAAAATCTATAAAACACAACTTGTCCTTTGCACTCCTTTTGGTGTATACTGGATGATATCAAATTATGCTTACAGGAGGGTTAAAATGAAAGCGGCAAAGGATTACAAGTTTTGGTTTTGTACAGGTTCACAGGATCTTTATGGCGATGAGTGCCTTGCACATGTGGCGGAGCACTCCAGAATTATCGTAGATGCATTAAACAAATCGGGGGTGCTTCCGTATGAGATCGTCTGGAAGCCGACGCTGATCACCAACGAACTGATCCGCAAGACGTTCAACGAGGCGAATGCGGATGAGAGCTGTGCGGGCGTTATCACCTGGATGCACACGTTCTCCCCGGCGAAGTCCTGGATCCTGGGACTGCAGGAGTTCCGTAAACCGCTCATGCATTTCCACACGCAGTTTAACCGTGAAATCCCGTACGACACGATCGACATGGATTTCATGAACGAGAACCAGTCCGCGCACGGCGACCGCGAGTACGGTCACATCGTATCCCGCATGGGAATCGAGCGCAAGGTGATCATGGGCTACTGGGAAGACCGCGACGTGCAGGAGCAGATCGCGTCATGGATGCTGACGGCGATCGGTATCATGGAGAGCAGCCACATCCGCGTGTGCCGTATCGCAGACAATATGAGAAATGTTGCCGTGACGGAGGGCGATAAGGTAGAGGCGCAGATCAAATTTGGCTGGGAGATCGACGCTTATCCGGTGAACGAGATCGCAGAATATGTGGCGGCGGTACCGCAGAACGAGATCGACGCGCTGGTTGAGGAATACTACAGCAAATACGACATCATCCTGGAGGGCAGAGATCCGAAGGAATTCCGGGAGCATGTAGCGGTGCAGGCAGGCATCGAGATCGGTTTTGAAAAATTCCTGGAGGAGAAAAACTATCAGGCGATCGTTACGCACTTCGGCGATCTTGGCGCGCTGAAGCAGCTTCCGGGACTTGCTATCCAGCGTTTGATGGAAAAAGGATATGGCTTTGGCGGCGAGGGCGACTGGAAGACCGCGGCAATGGTTCGCCTGATGAAGATCATGACGGCGGGCGTGAAGAATCCGAAGGGTACCTCCTTCATGGAAGACTATACATACAATCTGGTGCCGGGCAAGGAAGGCATCCTGCAGGCGCATATGCTGGAGGTTTGCCCGTCTGTTGCGGATGGTCCGATCGGCATTAAGGTGTGCCCGCTTTCCATGGGCGACCGTGAGGATCCGGCGCGTCTTGTGTATACCTCCAAGACCGGTCCGGCGATCGCAACATCACTCATTGATCTCGGCAACCGCTTCCGTCTGATCATCAATGAAGTAGAGTGCAAGAAGGTGGAAAAGCCGATGCCGAAGCTTCCGGTTGCAACCGCATTCTGGACGCCGCAGCCGAACTTAAAGACCGGCGCAGAGGCATGGATCCTTGCAGGCGGCGCGCATCACACCGCGTTCAGCTACGATCTGACAGCGGAGCAGATGGGCGACTGGGCAAACGCGATGGGTATTGAGGCGGTTTACATCGACAAGGATACCACCATCCGCAATTTCAAGCGCGACCTGCAGCTTGGCAGTATCGTGTATAGATAGGAGGAAACGAACATGAGCAGAGAAATCAATCTGATTAAAGAAGATATACAAAACGCAAAGACAGCGCTCGGTATCGAATTTGGCTCCACCAGGATCAAGGCGGTGCTGATCGACTCTGAGAGCAATCCGATCGCGGCAGGCAGCCACGAGTGGGAGAACCGTCTGGAGAACAATATCTGGACCTACACGCTGGATGACATCTGGACAGGTCTGCAGGACGCCTACGCAGACATGGCGGCGGATGTGAAGAAGCAGTATGATCTGGAGCTGACAAACATCGGTGCGATCGGCTTTTCCGCGATGATGCACGGCTATATGGCGTTCAATGAGAAGGACGAGCTGCTGGTGCCGTTCCGCACCTGGAGAAATACGATGACGGGCGAAGCGGCAGGAAAGCTGTTTGACCTGTTCAACTACAACATTCCGCAGAGATGGAGCATTGCGCATCTCTATCAGGCGATCTTAAACGGCGAGGAGCATGTGAAGGATATCACCTACCTCACGACGCTGGCCGGCTATATTCACTGGCAGATGACCGGCGAAAAAGCGCTCGGCGTGGGCGATGCTTCCGGTATGTTCCCGATCGACCCGAAAACAAAGGATTATGACGAGACGATGGTGCAGAAATTCGACGCGCTGGTGGCGGAGAAAAACTTCCCGTGGAAGCTGCGCGATATTCTGCCGAAGGTTTTAGTTGCCGGTGAAAACGCAGGCGTGCTGACCGAGGAAGGCGCAAAGCGTCTGGACGTGAGCGGAAAGCTGCAGGCAGGCATTCCGGTTTGCCCGGCGGAGGGCGACGCAGGCACTGGCATGGCGGCAACCAACAGCGTAAAGCAGCGTACCGGAAATGTTTCTGCAGGTACCTCTGTGTTTGCGATGGTCGTTCTGGAAAAGGAGCTTTCCAGGGCATATCCGGAGCTGGACCTTGTTACCACGCCGGACGGCAGCCTGGTGGCGATGGTGCACTGCAACAACTGTACCTCCGATCTGAATGCGTGGGTAGGCATTTTCCGTGAATTTATGGAAGCTTGCGGAATGGAAGTGGATATGAACAAATTATTCGGCACGCTGTACAACAAGGCGCTGGAGGGAGACAAGGACTGCGGCGGTCTGCTGTCCTGGTGCTACTTCTCCGGCGAGCCGGTAACCGGCTTCGACGAGGGACGTCCGCTGTTTGTGCGCACGCCGGATGCGAAATTTAATCTGGCGAACTTTATGCGCACGCACCTGTACAGCTCGCTGGCAGCGCTGAAAATCGGTATGGATATCCTCTTTGAACAGGAGCATGTTGCGCTGGATGAACTGATGGGACACGGCGGTTTGTTCAAGACAAAGGGCGTCGGCCAGAGCATCATGGCGGCTGCGGCAAACGTTCCGGTTACCTGCATGGAGACGGCAGGCGAGGGCGGTGCATGGGGTATCGCGCTTCTGGCTGCCTACATGAAGAATAAAGAAGAGGGCGAGACGCTGGACGCTTATCTGAACAACAAGGTATTCGCGGGGCAGAAGGGCGAGACATTGAGCCCGGATCCGGCGGATGTGGAAGGCTTCAACAAGTTTATTGAAAACTACACCAAAGCGCTGGCAGTAGAGCGCGCGGCAGTGGAGACGGTATAAAAATTCAGATGAGGTGGAAAAATGTTAGAGGAACTGAAAAAAAGGGTATATGAAGCAAATATGCTGCTTCCGAAATATGGACTGGTGACTTTTACCTGGGGAAATGTCAGCGAGATCGACCGCGAGATGGGGATTTTCGCGATCAAGCCGAGCGGCGTGGATTATGACAAGCTGACGCCGGACGATATGGTTCTGATGGATTTAAATGGAAATAAGGTGGAGGGAAAATATAATCCCTCCTCTGACACGCCGACGCACCTGGAGCTTTACAAGGCGTTTGAAAAGATCGGCGGCGTGGTACATACGCACTCCGCATGGGCGACGAGCTGGGCGCAGGCGGGACGGAGTATTCCATGCTACGGCACGACGCATGCGGATTACATTTACGGAGAGGTGCCATGCGCGCGCTGCCTCACCGGGGATGAATTTAAGGAGTATGAAAAAAATACCGGTCTGCTGATCGTGGATTTCTTCAAGGATAAGGATTACGAAGCGGTTCCCGCGGTACTCTGTAAAAATCACGGACCGTTCACCTGGGGCAAGGATGGTCACGAGGCGGTGCACAATGCCGTAGTTCTGGAGGAAGTGGCAAAGATGGCGGCGCGCTGTGAGATGATCAATCCGCAGGTACAGCCGGCTCCGCAGGATCTGCAGGACAAGCATTACTACAGAAAGCATGGGGCAAACGCGTATTACGGACAGGGAAAATAACAGATGTTAAAGGTATTTTTGGTAGAAGACGAGGTAGTTATGCGGAATGGCATTAAAAATAACATTCCGTGGGAAAAAGAAGGATTCGAATTTGTAGGAGAGGCCAGCGACGGAGAGCTGGCCTATCCGCTTATAAAGAAGGAAAAACCGGACATACTGATCACCGATATTAAAATGCCGTTTATGGACGGACTGGAGCTCAGCCGCATTGTCAAAAAAGAGATGCCGCAGATCAAAATTCTGATCCTCAGCGGCTACAATGAATTTGACTATGCAAAACAGGCGATCAACATCGGCGTCACGCAGTATCTCTTAAAGCCGATCAGCTCCGCAAAGCTTCTGGAGGCGGTGAAGGAGGTCGGCGCGCTTATCGACAAGGAGCGCGAGTACGACCGCATGATGGAGCGCTACAAAAAGGAGATGGAGGAAAACGTCCATCTGGAGCAGCAGAAGCTCTGGAATGCGCTGGTAGCAAACAAGCTGACGACAGCGGAGCTTTTGGAGGGCGGTCAGAAGGTCGGGATGGATTTCACAGCGTCGGCCTATCTGGTATTCCTCTTTAAGATTATGCAGGGCGGGGACTCCACCAGCTGTTCGAAGGATACTATCGAGGTGTCGGATAAGATTCTGGAGATGAGTGCCGGGTGGGAAAATGTACTCACCTTTGAGCGAAGCTCGGAGGGCTGGGTGTTCCTCATCAAGGCGCACTCGGAGGAGGAAGCACAGGAGTGCCTGGAAACGTGTAGAAGAGAGCTGACGGAGCTGGTGGGAGGCTATCCGGATCTGGAATATTTCGGCGGTATCGGCACGGTGGTGCGGCGTCTCGGCGATATTCCGCTCTCGTATCGGGAGGCAGGAAAAGCGTTTGCCAGCCGCTTTTTCACAGAGCCGAACCAGATATTATACTCCGCCGACGTTGTCCGTCTGCACAGCGGGGAGGAAAACCGGATCGACATCAGCAATATGCGCTCAAAGAAAAAAGAGCGGGAGCTGGTCGATAAATTCCTGCGCAGCGGTACGCTGGAGGAGGTCGGCAACTTCCTGGACGAGTACTTCCTGGACATCGGCGAGCAGAATTACCAGTCGATGCTCTACCGCCAGTATGTGGTGATGGATCTTTATTTTATGACAACGGATTTTCTGGCGGGGCTGAACATCAGCACGGATGATATGCCGGAAAGCTGCCGGGATATCAATGAGGTTGTGGCAGTGGCAACCTCGCCGGAGAGTATGCGCGAACAGGTGAGCCGCTTATTTGTGGAAACCTTAAAGCTGCGTGATCACCATTCCATGAAAAAATACAGTGCCGTGCTGGAGGAGGCGCGTAAATTCATCCAGGAAAATTATCAGCGGGAGGATATGTCCCTCAACACGGTGGCGTCCCAGGTGAATATCAGCCCCAGCTACTTCAGCGCGATTTTCAGCGCGGAGACGGGGCAGACCTTTGTGGAATATCTGACGCAGGTGCGTCTCGATAAGGCGAAGGAGCTGCTGATGTGCTCCAGTATGCGCACGGCGGAGATCGGCTACGAGGTAGGCTACAAGGACTCTCATTATTTCAGCTACATTTTCAAGAAAATCGTGGGCTGCAGCCCGAAGGATTATAAAAACCGCAGAAAAGAGTAGGAATTATGACGCACAAAGGCTCTTCACTCAACAAACGCATCAATGTGCTGCTGGCGGTCTGCTTTGTGCCGCTGACGATCGTGGCAGTGTATCTGCTGTCTCTTGTGCTGCGCTTTTCCGACCGCTACGACGCGATCGTAGCGAATATCACGCAGGCAAATGTGTACAACATCAGCTTCAAGGAGGATGTGGATTACACAATGTACGTTATCGTGGCGAACTCCGAGCGAGCGGCGGAGCTTGTGGATACGGAGCTTCCGAACCGCCTGATCACACAGGCGCGGGAGGCGTTTCAGGATCTGGCGGAAAAGGCGGACGGCGACTATGCCAGAAATCAGCTCGGCAGGATCGTGAAGTCGCTGGATATTCTGGAGGACCGGGTGGTGGAGATCAAGCAGGACGCGCAGATCAGCGGCATGTATGATAAAAATATGGAGCGTCTGGATCTGGATATCCGCATCCTCACGCAGCTTATACAGGAGCAGGTGCAGGAGTACATCTACTACGAGGCGACGAACCTGGAGGCGCTGCGAGAGGGCGTGCGCGCGGATGTGTCGCGGGCGGTGCAGATCAGCATTGTCATCTGCGCGGCGGTGCTTATTGGCGCGCTGTTTCTGGGCAGTAAGATCACCCATCACCTCACGAATGGCATCCAGCAGCTCCGCACGGTGACGAGAAAGGCGGGGCGCGGGGACTTTACCGTACGCGCTGAGCTTGAAGAGAGCGATGAGGAGCTGGCGGAGCTGGGCGAGGGCTTCAATCAGATGGTCGAGCGCATCGGCAATCTGGTGGAGGATATCCGTGTGGAGCAGCTCAATTTGCGGGCCACAGAGCAGAAGCTTCTGCAGGCGCAGATCAATCCGCATTTTCTCTACAATACGCTGGATACGATCGTCTGGCTGGCGGAGGCGAACCAGACGGAGCAGGTGGTCATGATGGTGACGGCGCTCTCCGATTTCTTCCGCACGACTTTGAGCAAGGGGCGCGACTACATCACGGTGCAGGAAGAGGAGTCGCACATCCGCAGCTATCTGAAGATCCAGCAGTTCCGCTATCAGGATATTCTGGACTACGAGATCGATATTCCGGAGGAAATGTACCATTATCAGATTTTAAAGCTGACGCTGCAGCCGCTTGTGGAAAACGCGCTCTATCACGGCATCAAAAACAAACGCGGCAAGGGACGCATCCTGGTGACCGGCTATCTGGAATCTGGCAGGATGGTGTTTCTCGTGCAGGACAATGGGCAGGGGATGACGGGCGAGCGCCTGGCGCAGGTGCAGCGCGAGATGAACAAAAACGAGGCGGACAACGGCGATCCCTCCGGCTTCGGGCTGTTCAACGTGGTCCAGCGCATCAAGCTCAACTATGGTGCACAATACGGCATCTGGATTTCCAGCACTTTTATGGAAGGAACCGAGGTGCGCGTGGAGCTTCCCGCTATAAAAAACTAACTTTTATCTAAAAAAAACCAACTTTGGAAGAAAAAACATACAAAATCACCAAAAAATATTGTACGAATTTAGAAAATCCTTCTGTTTCTTTTTTTAGCCGGACGGTGTAAACTACTATCATAGCCGGAAGGGCTGGAGAACGAAAAAAAAGAACAGGAGGATTTTTCAAATGAACAAAAAGGTTTTAGGTATGTTAGCTTGCACAGCAGTTGTTGCTTCTATGGCAGTTGGTGTATCCGCAGAGGGCGACCTGATTACGATCGGTTACGCACAGGTAGGACATGAGTCTGACTGGCGTACAGCAAACACCAAGAATTATGAGGATGTTTTCTCAGAGGAAAACGGATATGAGCTGTCTCTGATTGACTGCGACAATGACAACGCAAAGCAGCTGGAAGCAGTTCGTAACTTCATCACACAGGGAATGGACTACATCGTTATCGCTCCGATCCAGTCCGCAGGATGGGATACGGTACTTCAGGAAGCACAGGATGCAGGTATCCCGGTTATCATCGCTGACCGTGAGATCGAAGCAGACGCTTCCATGTATGACGCATGGGTTGGAACCGCTCCGTATGATGAGGGCGTTACAGCAGGAAACTGGCTGGCAGAACAGCTTGACGGCGCAGAAGCAAAGATTCTTCAGATTGAAGGTTCTGTAGGCGCATCCGCAGCGATCGGACGTACAGATGGTTTCGCAGAGGTTATGGCAGAGCATTCCGAGTGGGAGCTGCTGGATTCTCAGTCCGGTGATTTCACACAGGACGGCGGACAGGCTGTTATGGAATCCTTCATCAAGACCTATGAAGGACAGTTCAACGTAGTTGTTTGCCAGAATGATAACGAAGCATACGGCGCAATGGATGCAATGGATGCTGCAGGTATTACATATGGTGTTGGCGGCGATGTTATCCTTATCTCCTACGATGCTACACATGACGGACTTCAGTACACACTGGACGGCAAGATCAACCTTGACGTAGAGTGCAACCCGATTCAGGCTGAAACAGTTAAGGGCGTTATCGAGCAGATGGAAGCTGGCGAAGAGTTCGAAGCAACCACACTTATCACAGATGAAGCTTTCTGTGCACCGGGTATCGAGAGCGAATTCGCAACAACGATGACAGAAGAGATCCTGGCAGGTCGTGCATACTAATTTCTGCTGACTGATTCAGATTAAGTGAAAGAAACGGGAGGGGAGAGCATCCCAGTAAATGGGTACCTCCCCTCTTTTTTATGGTGTAGGAAGGAGGAAGTGTGTTGGAAGCTGGTGTAGTATTAAAAATGCAGGGAATCTGCATGACATTCCCTGGCGTAAAAGCGCTTGACCACGCCTGCCTTACTTTGAGGAAAGGCGAAATACGTGCACTGATGGGTGAAAACGGAGCCGGCAAATCGACGCTTATCAAGTGTCTGACCGGTGTAAATAAATTTGAAGCCGGAGAGATTTATCTGGACGGTTTTGATAAGCCGATTGTAAATAAGGACACGATGGATGCACAGAATAAAGGAATCGCGACCGTGTACCAGGAAGTAAACCTGTGTCCGAACCTTTCTGTTGCGGAAAATCTTTATATCGGCAGAGAGCCGCTGACAAAAATCGGTACGGTAAACAGAAAGGCAATGAACAAGCAGGCGGAAGAGCTCATGAAAGAGCTGGAGCTTGACGTTGATGTGACGAGAAATCTGGAAGATTATTCACTGGCGCTGCAGCAGATGATCGCAATCGCGCGTGCGGTGGATATGGACAGCAAGGTGCTGATCCTGGATGAGCCGACTTCTTCTCTTGATGACCGTGAAGTGGAAAAGCTGTTTGTGATGATGCGCCGTCTGAAAGCAAAAGGGGTGGGCATCATCTTCGTTACCCATTTCCTCGAGCAGGTGTATGCAGTGTGCGACGCAATCACGGTGCTCAGAAACGGACAGCTTGTCGGTGAGTATGACATTGCAGATCTGCCGCGTGTAAAGCTGGTAGCGGCGATGATGGGTAAAGACTTTGATGACCTTGCCTCCATTAAGAAAGAGGGAAGCGGCGACAAACATAAAGAACCTCTGGTAATCGAGGCGAGGGGAATGAGCCATGCCGGAACGATTAAACCGTTTGACCTGGATATCCATAAAGGAGAGGTTATCGGTCTGACTGGTCTTCTGGGCTCCGGGCGCAGCGAACTGGCGCGCGTTATCTACGGCGCGGACAGAAACCAGACCGGTACGCTGAAGGTAAATGGAAAAGAAGTAAAGATTAAAAATCCAATTGACGCCATGAATCTGGGCATGGGACTTCTCCCGGATGACAGAAAAGCGGAGGGCATTATCGGAGATTTGTCTGTGCGTGAAAATATCATTCTGGCGCTCCAGGCGAAGGCGGGCATCATGAAGCGCATTCCGATGGCGAAGCAGATTGAAATTGCGGATAAGTATATCGATCTGCTGCAGATTAAGACAGCAAGCCGTGAAACGCTGATCAAGCAGCTCTCCGGCGGTAATCAGCAGAAGGTAATTCTGGCGCGCTGGCTGGCGACGGATCCGGATTTCCTTATTCTGGACGAACCTACCCGCGGTATTGATATCGGAACAAAGACGGAAATCCAGAAGCTGGTTCTGAAGCTGGCGGACGAAGGAAAGAGCCTGATTTTCATCTCATCGGAAATTGAAGAAATGCTCCGTACCTGCAACCGTATGGCGGTTCTGCGCGATGGCGCCAAGGTAGGAGAGATTGAGGAAAGGGATATGAACCAGATGAATGTCATGAAAGCGATTGCAGGAGGTGACAGTAATGAGTAGTTTGAAAAAGATAACGCAGAAGCGTCTGTTTCTTCCGATTTTCAGTATGATTCTCGTTATGCTGATTAACGTGGTCTACGATGTGGCATGTGGAAACCCGCCGCTTAATTTCTTTACGATTACCATTAAAAACGGAGTGCTGTACGGCCGTCTGATCGATATCCTGAACCGCGGAACGGAAGCGGCGATCCTGGCAATCGGTATGACGCTGGTAGTATCTTCTTCTGCAGGAACAGATATTTCGGTAGGTTCCGTTATGAGTCTGTACGGCGGTATGTGCTGTATGCTGCTGGCAGGATACGGAAATACCAATGTTTCCAATTATGCGGTTCCGCTGATTGTCGGTATTGGTGCAGGTCTTTTAACTGCCTGTGTCTGCGGTCTGTTTAACGGATTTCTGGTTGCCTATATGAATATCCAGCCTATGGTGGCGACGCTGATACTATGGTCGGCAGGGCGAGCCATCGGTCTGCTTCTGTGTAACAGCCAGATTGTGTATGTGCGTGTGCCGTCCTTCCAGAGAATCGGCGGTTACGTGGGATTTATGCCAACCCCGATTATTATTGCGGCGGCATGTATTCTGGTCGCGGCGCTGGTACTGAAATTTACAGCGCTTGGCACGTATATCCAGAGCGTCGGCATCAATAAGAAGGCTTCCCGTATCGCCGGATTTAATTCTGCAAAGATTATTCTTCTCTGTTATGTTATCTGCGGTCTCTGTGCAGGTCTGGCAGGTATGGTGGCAACCTCCCGCATTTATTCCGCCGATACAAATAACATCGGTCTGAATATGGAGTTGGATGCGATTCTGGCAGTTGCACTCGGCGGCAACAGCCTTGGCGGCGGTAAATTTAACCTGGCGGGCTCTCTGATCGGTGCCTACACGATTCAGGCAATTGATACGACGCTGCTGGCGCTCGGCGTATCCACGGCGCAGTCCCCGGTATTTAAGGCAATCGTCGTAATTCTGATCGTTGTTATCCAGTCGGAACCGGCAAAGGATTTCTTTAAGAGACTGGGCAAAAAGAGAGAAATGGCAAAGGGGGCGACACAGGCATGAAGAAAAAGATAAACAGCAATAGTCTGTTGCTGCTGATTACCGTTGTGCTGTTTATAGTGATGTACGCAGCGGGCTGTATCGTTTATGCGTCCAAGGGATTTACCCATTTGCAGACGTTCCTCAATATTCTGATTAACAATGCCGGACTTATCTGCGTCGCCAGTGGTATGACCTGCGTCATGCTGACGGGAGGTATTGATATCTCGGTTGGTTCTCTGGTTGCGATGGACTGTATGATTCTGGCGGTCGGCATTGAGCAGTGGGGCTGGAGCAGCCCGGCGCTGATGCTGCTTGTTCTGGCAATCGGTCTGGTTTTCGGTCTGGTACAGGGCTTCTGTATCGCTTATCTGGATATCCAGCCGTTCATCGTTACGATGGCGGGTATGTTCTTTGCCAGAGGTATGACGGCAGTAATCTGCAGAAACCAGGTAAGTATTGTTTCGGATAAGATTTTTACCACGCTGTCAAGTCTGAAGATTGAGCTTCCGTTTGGCGGCTATGAGAATAAGAAGGGTATCATGCAGATGCCGTATCTGCGTGTAACGGTTATCGTTGCACTGATTGTGGTGGTACTTGTTTACCTGATGCTGAAATATACAAAGTTCGGACGCAGCATCTATGCAATCGGCGGCAACCAGCAGTCCGCTACACTGATGGGACTGAACGTAAAGAAAACAAAGCTGAAGGCATATGTTCTTTCCAGCTTCCTCACTTCGATTGGCGGAATCTGCTATTGTCTGAATACGATGGCCGGTACTACGCAGCAGGCGCAGGGTCTGGAGATGAGCGCGATTTCCTCGGCGGTTATCGGCGGTACGCTGCTGACGGGCGGTGTCGGAAACGTGTTCGGTTCTCTTGTGGGTGTGCTGATTAACGGTACCATTTCGTCGCTGGTTAAGACGAACGGTAAGCTGATTAGCTCGTGGTCGAATATTATTACGGCAATCCTGCTTTGCTTCTTTATCATTTTGCAGAGTGTTTTTGCGAAAATTAAGGACAGCAAGAAATAACATATGAAAATTTTTGGGCGAGGAACCGCGGTTAGCGGTTCCTCTTTTTGAAGGTAAGAAAGTGATACAGGTGTGAGCAAATCCCATTCGCGGAGCGAATTTTAAATGGATTTGCGAATGTTACTGTGAACGATGTGAACAGTAACTTTTTCGTAAACTGCCTGTAAGTCTGGAAATATGATTTTTTGACACCCTTATCGGGATATGTTATGATGGAGAAAATGCGAAACAGGAAGGATTTTAGGAAAAGGATGCGGATGAAAAGAGGAATCGTGGCAGGAGCGGCATTGCTGCTGTGCGGAGGATGCGCGGCGGGGAATATGCAGCAAAAACAGCAGTATACGGGAATGCAGGAGATTACGGAGGTTGACGAAAATCTGATTGTAGTAGGGTTTTCACAGGTGGGTTCGGAATCGGACTGGCGCAATGCTCATACGCAGTCCGTGAAGGAGGCGCTGACAGAAGAAAACGGGTTTTATCTGATTTTTGAGGATGCGCAGCAAAAGCAGGAAAACCAGATTAAGGCGCTGCGCAGCTTTATTCTGCAGGAAGTGGATTATATTGTACTTGCACCGATCGTGGAGACTGGATGGGAAGCGGTTCTGCAGGAGGCGAAGGATGCCGGAATACCGGTGATTATGGATGACCGTATGGCGGATGTGGACGAGGAACTCTACACTTGCTGGCTCGGAACCAATGCGGAAAAAGAGGGCGAGGATGCCGGGCTGTGGCTGGAGGCTTATCTGGAGAAAGAAGGAAGAGCTGAGGAAAAGATACGGATTGTCACGATACAGGGAACTACGGGAGCGACGGCGCAGATTGGACGCACAAATGGCTTTGACAAGGTTCTCAGACGGCACGATAACTGGGAAATGCTGGAGATGCTGGACGGCGATTTCACACAGGCGAAGGGGCAGGAGGTCATGGAGACGCTGCTCGAAAAATATGCGGATATCGATGTGGTAGTCTGTGAAAACGACAACATGGCGTTCGGCGCGGTCGACGCGATCAAGGAGGCAGGCAGAACCTGTGGACCGGACGGAGACATCATCATCCTCTCCTTTGACGCGGTGAAAGCAGCCTTTGACGCGATGATAGCAGGCGACATCAACGCGGTGTTTGAGTGCAATCCGCTGCACGGACCGAAGCTGCAGGAAATCATCAATTCCCTGGCGGCGGGAAAGCATGTGGACAAGATCCAGTATATGGAAGAGGCGTACTTCGACACCACGATGGATCTGGAGAGTATCCGGGAGACGCGGGCATATTAAGGTATATGCAAAATATGCATTGCAGCATATAGTTATATGAATTTGACGCAGCGCCGGGAACGTGTTAAACTATCGTGGGATAAGGATGAAAAGCCGGATACATAGTTTCCGGCTGGAAAAAAGGAGATTTAAGGATATGAACAAGATCAGAATTGGAATTGTAGGCTACGGCAATATCGGACGCAGCGTGGAAGCCGCTATCAAACAGAACGAGGACTGCGAGCTGGCGGGCGTGTTCACACGCCGTGACCCGGCTTCGGTGAAGATTTCTACGGAGGGCGCAAAGGTCTATGCTTATGACGAACTGGCGTCGAAGAAGGATGACATCGATGTTTGCATCATCTGCGGCGGCAGCGCGACGGATCTTCCGAAGCAGACGCCGGAGATCGCAAAGCTGTTCAACGTCATCGACAGCTTTGATACGCACGCAAGAATCCCGGAGCATTTTGCAAATGTGGATGCGGCGGCAAAAGAGAGCGGTCATGTCGGCATTATTTCCGTTGGCTGGGATCCGGGACTGTTTTCCCTTAATCGTCTGTACGGCAATGCGATCTTGCCGGACGGAAAGGATTATACCTTCTGGGGAAGAGGCGTCAGTCAGGGGCATTCCGACGCGATCCGCAGAGTGGAGGGTGTGCTGGATGCAAGACAGTACACGGTTCCGGTGGAAAGCGCAGTGGAAGCAGTGCGAAACGGAGAAAATCCGGATCTGACGACCAGACAGAAGCACACCAGAGAGTGCTTTGTAGTTGCCGAGGAGGGCGCGGATCTGGCGCGCATCGAGTCGGAGATCAAAAATATGCCGAATTATTTTGCAGATTATGATACAACGGTGACGTTTATCAGCCAGGAGGAGCTTGATAAAAATCATAAGGGGATCCCGCACGGCGGTTTTGTCATTCGCAGCGGAGCGACCGGCGACGGAACCAACAAGCATATCATTGAGTACCGTCTGAAGCTGGATTCCAATCCGGAATTTACCTCCAGCGTGCTGGTGGCGTATGCGCGCGCGGCAAAGCGTCTGGCGGACGAGGGCGCATGTGGATGCAAGACGGTGTTCGACATTGCACCGGCGTATCTCTCCCCGAAGAGCGGCGAGGAATTAAGAGCGCATCTTTTGTAAAATATAAGAGCGCATCTTTTGCTTCATTGTAAAATAGAACGCGACAAGAGTTATTAAAACTCTATCGCGTTCTATTTTTGTGTGAATAATAACAAAATGTATGAAATGCGTCAAGAGTTGAAATCTTGGCGCATTTTTCATTTTTACGAAAGGGGGCATATGCAAACATGAGAAAAGGAAACCGCAGATTAAATTATGAGGACCGGCAGAAGATCGAATGGATGAACAATAGTGGAAAATACCACAAAGAACATGAAACTGCAGGCGCGGGTGAGGGGGAACAACCCGGAGGAACAAAAAGAAAAACGTCCGGAGGTTTTTCTGATGCGTCTTCCAAACAGGGAAGCAAAACAGACAAGGGTTCCATATATTTTGCTACAGCTTCTGACCGGGAAAGACGATCAGCAGGAGCGGCAGCCGCCGGAAAGCACGGCACAGGTACGGGTAGTTGCCTGTACTTATTCCGAAGATGAAAGCACCGGAGCAATGGACGTCATGAACGTTATCCTGCGTTTACGGAGCGAATTTCAGAAAGCGGGGATTATCGGGGAACGGTTTGTTTTACAACACCCACTTGAATATCTGATTTACCCGGATGATACAGCACCGTATTTTTTTGGTGAAATGATTTTGAATTTTTCAATTCCAACGATAAAAAGGGAGGTAGAAGAAATATGGCAGTAAAAACAAAAGCGGCAGAAGCCGCAGAGAAGGCTACAACGGCAGCGGGAAACAATGAAGCGGAAAACAGTACGGCAGAAGCAGGAAAAGGGCAGGAAACGGCAAATAACGGGCTTGTGGAAGATGTTGTGAAGCTCGTTTATATTGGCCCGACACTTCCGGCGGGAAAGCTGAAATGCAACCGTATTTTTGAAGGTACGGAAGCAGCAATCAAAAAAGAACTGGAAGCTGTCATTAAAGAATATCCGCTTGTAGAAAGAATGCTGGTGAATGTGGAAGGGCTGACAGAAAAGAAAGCAAGGGTTCGGACCACAGGAACGATTATGAATAAGTATTATTCTGACATTCTTTCTGCGATTGCGGCAAAAGAACAGGAGGTATAAAAGATGGCTACGACAATCACACATGGAGTAAGCACAAGCAAAAAAGAAACATCCGTTTCCACGCCGAACGTGGCGGCAAGCGGTATTCATTTTGTAGTAGGAACTGCGCCTGTACAGATGGTAGGCGGAAAAACAAATGAAGTGCTTATGCTCAATAATTATGAGGAAGCTGCGGCGGCGCTGGGGTATTCTGACGAATGGAAAAAATATGGGCTTTGCGAAGAAATCTATACAGCATTTGTACTGTACAAGATCGCGCCTGTTTTTATGGTAAATGTTCTGGACCCGGCAAAGCACAAGAAAGCTGCAGGAGATACGACAGAAAAGGAAGTATCTGACGGACAGATTAAACTGCCGCTGGAAGCAATCGCGGACAGCGTGGCGATTACTGGGAAAACTGCAGGAACTGATTTTGAAGTATTCTATGATGATAAGAACTGCATTATTGAGTTTCTGACAGAAGCCCCGAAAAAAACAGCGGTGACGTATGATGTGGTGGACCCGGAAGCCGTGACAGAAGATGATATTATAGGCGGCTATAATGTAAGCACGCATAAGACAACCGGGCTTGAACTGATTGACAGTGTTTTCCCCAAATATACGGAAGCCCCGGACATTATTTTGTGTCCGAATTGGTCACATAACAGCAATGTTGCTGCGGTAATGTCCGCAAAAGCGGAAAATATCAATGCACTGTTTGAAGCGTTTGCGGTGCTTGACATTGACACTACGAAAGACGGGACTACTTATTACACGGAGGCCCCGGAGTGGAAAAAAGCGCATAACTTCATGAAAGTGAATGAGCTTGTCTGCTTTCCGAAAGTAAAACTGGGCGATAAAATGTTTAATCTGTCCACACAGCTTGCCGGGTCCATTGCAGCAACGGACAACAACACAAGCTACGGGGACGGGACACCTTGCGAAAGCGCGTCCAACAAGAGCCTGCAGGCTGACAGTATGTGTCTTGATGATGGAACGGAAGTGCTTCTGGATTTGCAGGCGGCAAATTATCTGAATGATAATGGCATCATTACGGCACTGAATTTCTATAACGGCTTTGTAAGCTGGGGAAATTATACGGCAGCATTTCCGGCAAGTACGGACCCGGTAGATTATATCTATTGTATTTCCAGAATGTTTAAATGGGTGGCAAAGACAGTAACGTTGTCTTACTGGGCTACGATTGACAGGAAGCTTACCCGCCGTCTGATTGATACAATCCTGCAGGGGGTAAATGACTGGCTGAACGCGCTGACAGCGGAAGAAAAAATTCTGGGCGGGCGCGTGGAATTTCTGGAACATGAAAATTCCCTTACAGCGCTGATGGCCGGGAAAGCAAAATTCCATATTTACCTTACACCGCCAAGCCCTCTGCAGAAGCTGGAATTTGTGCTTGAATATGATGTTTCTTATCTGTCCGCATTGCTGGCAGCATAAGAGGAAAGGAAGGAATAAACAATGCCGAAAATTGATGAAACAATTATTAATTTTGCCGTTTATGAGGACGCAACAGAATATGTAGGCATGGCGGAAGTATCTCTGCCGGAGATTTCAAACCTTGTGGAAGAGATCACCGGAGCCGGAATTGCAGGAAATGTGGAAGCCGTCATTCTTGGACACATTGAAGCAATGACAACAACGCTGAATTTCCGTACTGTAACGGCGGCAGCAATTAACCTCTGCAAACCGATTATTCATAAGCTGGATTTGCGGGCGGCACAGCAGGTGACGGACACGAGAACCGGAAAGACAACGCCGCAGGCGGTAAAACACATTATGAAGGTGAAGCCGAAAAAATATGCGCCGGGAAAACTTGCGGTAGGTTCTGCCGCAGATGCAAACGGGGAATATGCGGTTTCCTATTATGCGATTTACTTAGAGGGTAAGAAGAAAGTGGAGATTGACCCGCTGAACTTTATTTTCTATGTGGATGGCGTGGATTATCTGAAAGACGTGAGAAAAGCGTTAGGAAAGTAATAAAATGATCGGAACGGACCGGCGGAGCTTCTGCCGGTCCGTTTATTACAGAAAAAACGGAGGAAATGAAGATGGCAAACGATATGGACAGAACACTTGAAATCATGGAAGAGGATATGGAGCAGGGACAGAAAGGAGTGATTGCGGAAGAGATGCGGGAAGCCACGCAGACCGGAATTGTCAGTCTGGAAGATAAGAAAGCGGAAAAAGAACATTCCCAGAACTACACGCACACATTTAAGCATCCGGTAGAGATCGAAGGAAAGAAATATACAAAGCTGACGTTCTATTTTGACCGCTTGACAGGTACGGACATTGAAGCGGTAGAGGATGAACTGCAGGCAATGAACCAGTATGTATTATCCCCGGAACTGTCCTCAAAATTCCAGTCTATGATTGCTGCCCGCGCCGCAGGGGTTGGTTCGGATGAAATTAAGCGGCTGCCCGTTGGGGAATATATGAAGATCAAGAACAAAGCAAGGGATTTTTTGCTTGCTGTGGGTTACTAAAGATCAGCAACCCGGCAAATTATCTTAGAAAACAGATTTACAGAATGTCAAGGGCATCACATACGCCTATACCGTTCTGGCTTGATATGCCGATTGTGCGGCTTTTCCGCTGGATTAAAAGTGCAAATGAAGTAAGCAGGGAAGATGATGCGGAGTGGAAAAAGCTGAACGGGAAGAAATAGGAGGTGAAAGGACTTGGCAGGGTCGCAGAAGCAATATGAACTGTTATTTCAGTTAAAAGCGTCACTGGGCGGAAGCTTTACAAGTGCTTTCAAAAATGCGATTGACACCCAGAAAAAGCTTGCGAATAGCATTAAGCAGGTTAATTCCATTCAGTCAAAGATTGACGGCTATACAAAGACAAACAGCGCCATTGATAAAAACAAGGCGAAACTGGCGGAACTACAAAGCGAACATACACGCCTGCAGTCTGAATTGCAGAAGACAGCGGAAAAGAAAAAAGCTTTGCAGCAGGCAATGGAAACCGCAGAAGCGAACGGGGACATTGAGGAATATAAAAGGCTTGAACAGGAATTAAGCGCAACAGAACAGGAATACGACAAGCTTAATGGCAAACTGAAAACGAATGAAAACCAGATACAGCAGACCTCTGCCAAAATTGAAGATCAGACAGGGAAATTAAACAGTCTTGAACAGGAATTAAAAGCCGCAGGCGTAAACACAGATAATCTGGAAAAGTCAAACAGCAGGCTGCAGCAGTCTTATGACAAGCTGAAAGCGTCACAAGAAAGAATGCAGAAGCTGAATGAAGAACAGCAGAAAATTAAGCAGAGCATAGGCCAGACAAAAACGGAATTGCTGGGGACAGTAGGGGCTATTACTGCGGTAGCGGCGGCGGTTTATGCCGGTCCGGTAAAAGCTGCTATGGGTTTTGAAACTGCAATGCAGAAAGTAAGCACGATTGCGGACGCAAAAGAGGTCCCGCTTTCTGAAATGTCAAGCCAGATCATGCAGCTTTCCAACGAAACAGGAATTGCGGCGGCAACGATAGCGGATGATGTATATAACGCTATTTCTGCCGGACAGTCAACGGCGGATGCGGTGAATTTTGTTTCCAATTCCACAAAGCTTGCAAAAGCCGGATTTGCGGAAAGCTCACAAACGCTGGACGTACTCACAACGATTTTGAACGCCTATGGGATGGAAGCCGGGAAAGTCGGAACGGTTTCCGATATGCTTATTCAGACGCAGAACAAAGGTAAAGTCACCGTTGCGGAATTATCTGCGTCAATGGGCAAGATCATACCAACGGCAAACGCAAACGGCGTGGCGCTTGAACAGCTTTGCGCGGGCTATGCCATTATGACAAGCAAAGGTATAGCGGCAGCGGAAACAACAACCTACATGAACAGTATGTTCAATGAGCTTGGCAAGAGCGGGACAACGGCAAGCGACGCTTTAAAAAAGGCAACAGGGCAGAGTTTCCAAGAGTTGATGGCAAGCGGTAAGAGCGTCGGGGAGGTCCTGCAGGTATTGCAGGAGCAGGCGGCATCAAGCGGTAAAAGTCTTTCTGATATGTTCGGAAGCGCGGAAGCCGGAAAAGCAGCGGTTTCTTTGCTATCTAACGGGGTAGAGGGTTTTAACGAACAGGTACAGGGGATGGTTGACAGCGTAGGCGCTACAGATGAAGCGTTTGCGAAAATGGAGAATACCAAACAAGCCAGAATGGAAAAGGCAAAAAACAGCCTTGCAAACCTGTCTATTGTGCTGGGACAAACCTTTTTACCGATTATTGGAGCGGCAGCAGATAAAGTAGCGGCACTTGTAACAAAGATTACTGATTTTGCACAGGCGAACCCGCAGCTTGTTAAAACACTGACGGCAGTTGTAGCAGCGCTGGCAGGCTTAAAAGTAGCTGGACTTGTCGGAAAGCTGGGATTTCTGGAAATCAGAAAAGGCATAAATTCCGCGAGGATTGTGCTTGAAGCATTCCGGGCAAAATCCATTATGGCCGGGATTGAAGGAACGGGGCTTGCAGGAAAACTGAAAACTGCAGGTTCCGGGATATTATCCTATTTCGGGAATGTGGGGAAAGCGATTGGAGATGTAGGGGCAACGCTTCTGAAACCATTTTCGGGCGCTGCCGGGAAACTGGGCGGCGCATTTTCCGGAGTTGGCGGAAAGATGGTTTCAACGCTGCTAAAGCCATTTTCAGCAATCGGCGGCAAGCTTGGCGGAATCCTGTCCGGAGTAGGTAACGTGATTGTAAAATCACCGCTGGGAAGTATCGGGAAAATTGTTTCATCCGGTATCAGCGGGATTGGAAAGATTATTTCGCCGATTGGAAAACTGTTTACAACAGCGTTTGCGCCGATCAGTAAGCTGGGTTCTACTATGCTTGGACCACTTGCCGGGATAGCTGGCAAAATCCTTCCGGTAGTGGGAGCGATAACAGCAGTTATTACAGCAGTACAGTTACTCAAAGCACATTTGGGTGAAATCCGGGAAGCGGTAGGAAAGGTATTTGGAGAAAAGGGGCTTGAAGTTTTTGACAAAGCCGTTTCTGCAATTACGAATGTAGGAAACACAATAAAAAATATCTTTTCTGGCGGAGAGCTTGACGGCATCCGGGAAAAGATCAATGAAACGTTCGGGGAAAAAGGAACAGCAGTTTTTGATACGTTTGTAAAAGCGGCAGGGAGCGTAAAAAAGGCATTTTCCAGTTTTGCCAGCGGCATACAGACGTATGTTGTACCGATAGCGGAACAGGTACTGCAGGTATTTGCAAAGCTGGTTCCTGTCATTACAGGGATATTTTCAAAAGTAATAGACATTGTAAAGCCGATAGCATCAAGCCTTCTAAACGTTGCAAAGAATGTATTTCCCAAAGTACAAAGTCTGATTGCCGGGTCCTTGACGGCAATACAAAGCATTTTAGATGTTGTATTAAAGGCAATAGACGGGGATTGGTCCGGCGCATGGGAAGGAATAAAAAATATTGCCAGTACCGCAGTGGAAGCCATTCCGGGGCTATTATCCGGAGGATGGGAACTGCTGAAAAGCAGTATATCTACAGTTGGCGCGGCAATAGGTCCGCTGCTTAATTCTGGCTGGGAGCTATTGAAATCAGCAGCAACAGCCGCCGTAGACGCATTGCCGGGATTGCTTGCGGCAGGCTGGGAGTTGCTGAAATCAGCAATTTCCGCCGTAGGTGAAGCGATAGGCCCGTTACTTGATACGGGCTGGGAACTGCTGAAATCGGCAGCGGTGGCAGCAGTAGAAGCTATTCCGGGATTACTTGCAGCA
>UMDR01000820.1_pt1 | contig 42846 bp, 39 predicted proteins | sample 1964541 | NCBI WGS metagenome assembly UMDR01 (sample SAMEA4835999, study PRJEB28245) | human gut metagenome | biome: gut microbiome; material: fecal sample | place: Denmark | collected 2008 | reverse complement strand
AAAAGGAACGGCTTCAAGCGCTCCGGAGAGCTGTCCGCCAGGTACGGGCTGTACAGACAGAACTACTGCGGGTGTGTATTCAGCATGAAAGGGGCTTGCGGCTGTGCGGAAAATATGATACACTCCGTATGAGAAAAGACGAAAGAAGGGGAATTTATGGCACAGCTATGGGGCGGCCGTTTTACCAAAGAGACAGATGAGCTGGTATACCGGTTTAACGCATCCGTATCGTTTGACCAGAAGTTTTACCGCCAGGATATCCGCGGCAGCATGGCGCATGTGAAAATGCTGGCGAAGCAGGGCATTCTGACGGAGCAGGAAAAGGAACAGATCCTGGAGGGGCTGCAGGGCATTCTTACCGATGTGGAGAACGGGACGCTGCAGATCACAGAAAAATACGAGGATATCCACAGCTTTGTGGAGGCAAATTTAATAGACCGCATTGGCGATGCGGGCAAAAAGCTGCACACCGGCAGGAGCCGCAACGACCAGGTGGCGCTGGATATGAAGCTGTACATACGCGATGAGATCGCGGAGATGGACGCGCTGCTAAAGAAACTCCTGGAGACGCTGCTTTCCATGATGGAGGCGCACACGGAAACCTATATGCCGGGCTTTACGCACCTGCAGAAGGCGCAGCCGGTCACATTTGCGCACCATCTCGGCGCTTATTTTGAAATGTTTAAGCGCGATCGTCAGAGGCTTGCAGATATTACAAAGCGGATGAACCTCTGTCCGCTCGGCAGCGGCGCGCTCGCAGGTACTACCTATCCGCTGGATCGGGAATATACGGCGCAGCTTCTTGATTTTGACGGGGCGACCTTAAACAGCATGGATTCGGTGGCGGACAGGGATTATCTGATCGAGCTTCTCTCGGCGATGTCCACGATCATGATGCATTTAAGCCGTTTCTGCGAGGAGATCATAATCTGGAATTCGAATGAATACCGCTTTGTGGAGCTGGACGACGCGTACAGCACCGGAAGCAGCATCATGCCGCAGAAGAAAAACCCGGATATTGCGGAGCTGATCCGCGGAAAGACCGGGCGCGTCTACGGGGCACTGACAGCGCTGCTCACGACCATGAAGGGGCTTCCGCTTGCATATAATAAGGATATGCAGGAGGATAAGGAACTGACGTTTGACGCGATCGATACAGTCAAAGGCTGCATTGCCCTGTTCACCGGCATGATCGCGACGATGAAAATTAATAAAAACCGCATGGAGGAGAGCGCGAAGCAGGGCTTCACGAATGCGACGGACGCTGCAGATTATCTGGTAAATCACGGCGTGCCGTTCCGCGATGCACACGGCATCGTCGGCAGGCTGGTGCTCACCTGCATTGAAAAGGGCATCGCGCTGGACGATCTGACGCTTGCGGAGTACCGCGCGATCAGTCCGGTGTTTGAGGAAGATATCTATGAGGCGATCAGCCTGAAAACCTGCGTGGAAAAGCGGCAGACGGCAGGAGCGCCGTCAGAGAAGGCGATGCTGCAGGCCATTGCCGCGGAGAGAAGATATCTGGAAGATAATTAGAGTTAGAGGATGGAGGAGAAGATTATGAGCGAGAAACTGAGAGTGGGTATTCTGGGAGCAACCGGTATGGTGGGACAGCGTTTTATTTCCCTGCTGGAAAACCATCCGTGGTTTGAGGTGACGACCGTGGCGGCAAGCCCGCGCAGCGCCGGAAAGACCTACGAGGAGGCTGTCGGCGGCAGATGGAAAATGACGACGCCGATGCCGGAAGCAGTCAAAAATCTGGTAGTAATGAATGTGAATGAGGTGGAGAAGGTAGCGGCAGGCGTAGACTTCGTATTCTCCGCTGTAGATATGACAAAGGACGAGATCCGCGCGATCGAGGAGGAGTACGCAAAGACCGAGACGCCGGTTGTCTCCAACAACAGCGCGCACCGCTGGACGCCGGACGTTCCGATGGTGGTGCCGGAGATCAACCCGGAGCACTTTAAGGTTATCGAATTCCAGAAAAAGCGTCTGGGAACCACAAGGGGCTTTGTGGCGGTAAAGCCGAACTGCTCGATCCAGAGCTATGCGCCGGCGCTTGCCGCATGGAGAGAGTTTGAGCCGTATGAGGTGGTTGCGACGACCTACCAGGCAATCTCCGGAGCGGGCAAGACCTTTAAGGACTGGCCGGAGATGGTGGAAAACATCATCCCGTATATCGGCGGCGAGGAAGAGAAATCCGAGCAGGAGCCGCTGCGTATTCTGGGCGAGATCAAAGACGGCGTGATCGTAAAGGCACAGGAGCCGGTGATCACCTGCCAGTGCATCCGCGTGCCGGTATTAAACGGTCACACGGCTGCCGTATTTGTGAAATTCAGAAAGAAGCCGACTAAAGAGCAGCTTATCGAAAAGCTGGTAAACTTCTCCGGGCTTCCGCAGGAATTAAATCTGCCGAGCGCTCCGAAGCAGTTTATCCAGTATCTGGAGGAGGACAATCGTCCGCAGGTAAAGGCAGACGTCGATTACGAGAAGGGCATGGGCGTTTCCATCGGAAGACTGCGTGAGGATACGGTTTACGATTATAAATTTGTGGGACTTTCCCACAATACTGTCCGCGGCGCGGCAGGCGGAGCGGTGCTCTGCGCAGAATGCCTCAAGGCGCTCGGTTACATTGAAAAGAAATAGGATGTTCAGATAAGGAAGGCGCGATGATACGATTTAAGAACCTCACGAAGCGGTTTGAGGATGGAAGGGGAATATTTGATTTTTCTTTCGAGGTGGAAGTCGGGGAGGTCTTTGGGCTGGTAGGCTCGAAGGGCTCCGGGAAGACCACCGCTCTTCGTATGCTTATGGGGTTCGAAAATCCGACAAAGGGAAGGTGTGCGATCAACGGAAAGGATTGCGTGCGCGCGTCCGTCTATCTGCACAAGATGATCGGCTATCTGCCGGATGAGATCACTCTGCCTGCAGGCCTTACCGGACGGCAGTTTCTGCGCTCCAACGCGGAGATCCGCGGGATGCGCAACCTGGAAAATCTCTTTAACACGGCAAAGCGTCTGAAGCTGGATCTTGATAAAAAAATTGGGGAAATGACGTCGGCGGACGTGCAGAAAACGGGCATTGTCTGCGCGCTGATGCACAATCCGCCGGTAATCCTTCTCGACAATCCCTTCCGCAATCTGGACAGTAAGACGCGAAGCGTGATGGTCGATCTGATCCTGGAGGAGAAGGAAAAGGGGAAGATGGTCGTTCTCACGTCAGACAATGTAGACATCGCCGACCTCACCTGCGACCGGGTGGGACTTCTTGACAAGGGGAATATCGTTTATCTTGGCGACGTGGAAAACATGCGGGAAAATATGTACCGCAGATATCTGATCCAGTTTGGCAGCAGCCGGTCGGCGATGCAGTTTGCGAAGGAGTCCTTCGAGATCAGGAGCATGAAGGATCGCAACCTGGTGGTATCCCTGCAGGGGGAGCTGCTTCCGCTTATCCGCACGCTGGCAAATTATCATGTGACGAGCATTGAGCCTGTTCCATTAAGTCTGGAAGAAACATTTGTGCACATATACGGAGGACTTCATGCTTAACATACCGATTCTGAAACAGGACTTTATGATCAACCGGAAAACGCTGATGGTATTTTACTGTCTGCAGGCGGCAAGCCTTCTGATTGCTGCAGTCATTCGGAATATGCGCCTTATCCGGATTTCGGATATGTTCTGGGATACGCTGCCGGTCGTTGTATTTCCGATGCTGATGAGCATGGTGCTGGCGATGGAGACGGTGCGCCGGCGTGACGCCGACAAATCGATGACGTTTCTGCTCGCGACCGGTATCAGTCCTTCGCAGATCATTATGACAAAGGCGGTATTTGTGGGACTGAGCGCATTTGTGCTGTTGGCGTTTTCCATGCTGCTCGGAAGCGTGCTTCATGTGTACGATCTGACGGGCATGTGGAACCAGAATACCTATATTGTACTGCATCTTGGAGCAATGTGCCTGCAGCTTTTTATAGCGGGCTGGTGCTTCTTTATTTCCTGCGCCGGCAGCAGACCATCCATGCCTTTTTATTACGGGCTTGGCATCGGGCTGCCGCTGCTGTTTTATGCAGTCTATCTGCTGCAGGATTTTGTGCCGGAGCTTTCCGTGCTGCAATATATCACGGTGTTCAGCCTGTTCCGGCAGGAAATGTTTGTGTCGCCGGGAGTTTCCGCTTTCCTGGCGTCTCTGACGCTTGCGGTGGCGGGCCTTGTGTTCTTCGGGCTCGGCAGATATGTGTTCTGCGGCCGCGGCGCACATGATTGATGAGGATTTATGGCAAAAGCATTATTTATAGCAGAAAAACCAAGCGTGGCACAGGAGTTTGCCAAAGCTTTAAAGATAAATACGTCCCGCCGTGACGGCTACCTGGAGAGCGACACCGCCGTGATCACCTGGTGCGTCGGTCATCTCGTCACGATGAGCTATCCGGAGGTATACGATGAAAAATACAAGAAGTGGAGCCTTGCGACACTTCCTTTTTTGCCGGAAAAATTTCTGTATGAGGTGATCCCCGGCGTGGAAAAGCAGTTTAAGATCGTGAGCGGTCTTTTAAACCGCGCGGATGTGGACACGATCTATGTCTGCACCGACTCCGGGCGAGAGGGAGAGTATATTTACCGGCTGGTCGAGCAGCAGGCGGGCGTGAAGAAGGAGACGAAGAAGCGCCTGCGCGTCTGGATCGACTCGCAGACCGAGGAGGAGATTTTGCGCGGCATTAAGACGGCAAAGGATCTGTCGGAGTATGACCACCTTGCGGATGCCGCCTATCTGCGCGCGAAGGAAGATTATCTGATGGGGATCAACTTCTCGCGGCTTTTGAGCCTGAAATATGGAAATGCGATCTCAAATTACCTGGGCACGCGCTATACAGTGATTTCGGTAGGGCGCGTGATGACCTGCGTGCTCGGCATGGTAGTGCGCCGGGAGCGGGAGATCAGGGAGTTTGTAAAGACGCCGTTTTACCGTGTGGTGAGCACCTGTGTCTGCGGCGGACGGGAATTTGAGGGCGAATTTCGGGCGGTGGAAGGCTCAAAATATTTTCAGTCTCCTAAGCTTTATAAGGAAAACGGCTTTAAGGAGAAAAAGGATGCCCGGGAGCTGATTGATGCGCTCAGCGCCGCACAGCCGTTAAAGGCAGTGGCGGAGAGCATTGAGCGCAAGAAGGAAAGTAAAAACCCGCCGCTTCTCTTTAACCTGGCGGAGCTGCAGAATGAATGTTCCAGACTGTTTAAGATCAGCCCGGACGAGACGCTGCGCACCGTGCAGGAGCTTTACGAGAAAAAGCTGGTGACGTATCCGAGAACGGATGCCCGCGTGCTCTCGACGGCGGTGGCGAAGGAAATTTATAAAAATATCAGAGGGCTCTGCTCCTGTCCGGCGGTCGGAAGCTTTGCGCAGGAGGTGCTGGAGGCGGGGAACTATAAAGGCATCAGCCGGTCCCGCTATGTGAACGACAAGCAGATCACCGATCACTATGCGATCATCCCCACCGGGCAGGGGCTTGGCGCCCTGCAGCGGCTCTCGGCGCAGTCGGCGAAAGTGTATGAGCTGATCGCCCGGAGATTTTTAAGCATCTTTTATCCGGCGGCAGTCTACCGCAAGATCAATCTGGTGACAGTCATCGGCGGGGAAAAATTCTTTTCCTCCTTTAAGGTGCTGGAGGAGCCGGGGTATCTGAAGGTGGCGGATACCCGTCAGAATAAGGAGGAGCAGACGGACGCGGCGCTTCTTGCGGCGCTGAACGCTCTGAAAAAGGGTGCGGTTCTTCCGGTGGAGAAACTGGAGATCAGGGAGGGCGAGACAAGCCCGCCCAAGCGATACAATTCCGGTTCGATGATCCTGGCGATGGAGAACGCCGGGCAGCTTATCGAGGACGAAGAGCTGCGCGAGCAGATCAAGGGCAGCGGCATCGGCACCAGCGCGACCAGAGCAGAGATCTTAAAAAAGCTGATCGCAAACAAATACATTGCCCTCAACAAAAAGACGCAGATTCTCACGCCGACCTTGCTTGGGGAGATGATCTTCGATGTGGTGGCGCGCTCCATCCGCTCGCTTCTGAATCCGGAGCTGACGGCGAGCTGGGAGAAGGGATTGACCTATGTGGCAGAGGGCACTATCACACCGGACGAATACATGACGAAGCTAAACAACTTTGTCCGCAGCCGGACGGAGAATGTTTTAAATACCAACATGCATCTTGAGCTGCGCAGCGTGTTCGACGCCGCGGCGAAGTTCTATGATGCAAAGGGCAAAAGAGAAAAAGAGAAATCCGAAGGCAGCAGTCATAAAACAGGAGGAAGGAAAAATGGAGAAAGCAAAAATCAGTAACCTGTACAACTTAGAGGAGACGATCGCAAAGGATCTGTTCGAGGGCGCGGTGTATCCGTGGGAGGTGCTCCCGAAAATCAGCGCCTTTATCTTAGCGCTTGGGGCATCCCTTGATCCAAAGGAATACGAGCAACGCGGTGAGAATGTCTGGGTGGCGAAATCGGCAAAGTTAGCGCCGACGGCGTTCATCAACGGCCCGGCGATCATCGGCAAAGACGCTGAGGTACGTCACTGCGCGTTTATCCGCGGCAATGCGATCGTCGGAGAGGGCGCGGTAGTCGGCAATTCCACCGAGCTGAAAAACGTGGTGCTGTTCAACAAGGTGCAGGTGCCGCATTACAACTACGTGGGTGATTCCATCCTTGGATTTAAGGCGCATATGGGAGCGGGCAGCATCACCTCCAATGTGAAATCCGACAAAACGCTGGTCGTGGTGAAGGACGGCGAAGAGCAGATCGCTACCGGACTGAAGAAATTCGGCGCGATGCTCGGCGACAATGTCGAGGTCGGCTGCAATTCCGTGCTCAATCCGGGAACCGTTATTGGACGCGGCGCACAGGTATATCCGGTGTCCTGCGTGCGCGGCGTCATTCCGGCAAACAGTATCTACAAAAAGAAAGGTGAAATCGTGGAGAAGCGTTAGGAGCTTCCGGTATTTCACTTATACGAGCCTCTGGAAGGATATCCGGGGGCTTTGTTTTTTTACAATATGGTTACAGCCTCCCGGTTGTAAAAAGGGTCTTTTTGTAATAAAATCATGTCAGGATGACATAAAAGCGCCCTCCTTCGGGGCCGGACAGAGAGGATTTACGGATGAAAGCAAACATTCTGGTGATAGAGGATGCGGAGCATATCAACGAGCTGGTCTGCATCAATCTGGAGACGGCGGGCTATACGGCGGTGCCGTTTTACGACGGTGATGCGGTGAGCGAACACTTAAAGGGTGACGTACATTACGATCTTGCACTCCTGGACGTGATGCTGCCGGGGAAGGACGGCTTTGCGCTTCTGCCGGAACTGCGGGCAAAGAAAATTCCGGTCATTTTCCTCACGGCGCGCGGCGATCTGCCGAGCAAGGTGCGGGGCTTAAAGGACGGGGCGGAGGATTATTTGGTGAAGCCCTTTGAGATGCTGGAGCTTCTGGTGCGCGTGGAAAAGGTGCTTGGCCGCTATCAGAAGGAGGAAGAATGCCTGTGCGTGCGCGACGTAGAGATTTTTCCGAAGGAGCGGATCGTGAAAAAGGCGGGCGTGGAGATCCCGTTTAAGCCGATGGAATTTGACTGTCTGATGCTGCTGGTAAAGTACAAAAACATTGCGATCAGCCGCGAAGAGCTGCTGCGCAGTCTCTGGGGCGTGGAATTTGAGGGCGAGACGCGGACCATCGACGTCCACATCGCGCGCATCCGCAAAAAACTGGATTTTCAGGACGTTATCAAAACGGTGCCGCGCATCGGCTACCGTCTGGAGGATAAATCATGAAGCTATCTGCAAAAATTTCAGCAGCAGCAGCCGGTCTGCTGCTTCTTTTGTCCCAGGTGTTTGCCGCCTGGAACCTTTGGGAGACGACGCGGCAGATCCTGGAAAATACCGTGCGCCTGGAGTGGGAGAAGCTTTCTTCGGATGGAACGGAATTTGAAAGCAAGTGGAAGGAACAGGAGAAATATATAGAGGATGAGCGCGTGAAGGAGCAGTGGGCGGTCGCGGTGTTCCGCGATATCTGCAAAGTAAACAGTGTGCTCTACGGCCGGGAGAAGGAGCTCGCCAATACAACGCCTTATGAATTTGACGCGGAGGGAAAAATCTCCTCCTTCGGGGAGCGCTATGATAAGGCGCTTGGGATTTTTAAAGAGGCGCAGAGCCACCTGTTTCTTGAGGAGATAAGCGGAAAGCATCTGCTGATCTGCTACTGGCAATCAGAGGATACCGGCTTTCGTATTCTCCGCTATCGTGATATCTCGGATATTTATGCGGACAGCCGGGCGCTTTTCCTGCGAGGAGCGGCGGTTTCCCTGACACTTGCGCTTCTGCTGGTGGGAGCGGTCACGCTGATTCTTCGAAGGATCCTGAAGCCCTTTTACCGGCTGCGGGAGGCGGCGAACGTGATCGCGGACGGAAATTACGGGGAACGTGTGCTCTGCACGAGCCGGGACGAGGTCGGCGAGGTGTCGGAGAGCTTCAATCGCATGGCGGACCGCGTGCAGGAGCATGTGTACGCGCTCTCAGAGGCAAACGAAAAGCAGCGGCAGCTTCTTGGAGCTCTTTCTCATGAGCTGAAAACGCCGATGACTGCGATCCAGGGCTATGCGGAGCTTCTGCAGAAGGTAGAGCTTTCACCGGAGCGCCGGACGAATGCGCTCGCATACATCGAGGAAGAGTGCAAACGCCTGTCACGCCTGTCGGTCAAAATGCTGCAGATCGTGGAGCTGTCTGATGAAGAGAGCATTGAAAAGCGCAGCATATCCGTGGCAGAGCTGTTTGCAAAGGCGGAAAAGCTCATCTTCCGCCGACTTCAGGAAAAGAGGCTTTTCCTGAAAATACAGGCGGACGTGCAGGAGATCGAGGGGGATGAGGATCTGCTTCTGAGCTTTATCACGAACCTTATCGACAATGCGGCAAAGGCGAGCAGAGAGGGCGGCACGCTCTGGCTTACCGCCGCGCGGGAAGGCATTTTTGTGCGGGACGAGGGCTGCGGGATCCCGGAGGCGGAAATCCGGCATATCACAGAGCCTTTTTATATGGTAGATAAATCGCGCTCCAGAAAAGAAGGGGGCGCCGGGCTTGGTCTTGCACTTTGCAGCCAGATTGCAAGGCTTCACGGAGGCGAGCTGATCATAGAGAGCGCGCCCGGGGAGGTCAGCATGATCGGACTGCGCTGGGGCAATTCATGATTTACATTCTGGTTACATTTCAGTGAGGACACGGCAATGGAACAATTGCTATAGTAACAGCAGATGCAGGCTAAAACCACTGTGCATAAGACCAGAAGGGGAGGATAAGGAAGATGAGAAGAACCAGAGGCTTTGCGGCGATCCTTTGCGCGGCTGCTGTCATGACGGGCTGCGCCAGCACGCCGGAGCAGGCGATCGTCCGGGAGAAAAGCGGACAGAGCGCGGACAGCTATAAAGAGGCGGGAACAGAAGAGCCGGTGACTATTGCGCCGTCGGAGGTGAAACCGGACGGAGCGGAGGCAGATACAGGGCAGGAGAGCGCGTCGGTCGGGTTGGAAAAGAGCGGCGCTTCGAATGCGCTTGCTGCGCGTCTGCAGGCGCCGGAAAAATACGAGGCGCAGGTGCAGTCGGAGGACGGCGCCTTTACACTGGACTGCAGCGCCAGAGTCGATGTGCCCGCCGTCGACAAAATTTCTATCTATAAGGTAGGGCAGATGGATTTTTCACAGGAGTGGATAGACAAGGTGACGGAAGCCTTTTTTGGAGACGCGCCGGTGTATAATGGATATACCTATAATGAAATGACGAAGGATGAGGTTCTGGAGCGGCTGAACCAGCTAAAGGCATGGCAGGCGGAGGGCAATACCGATCCCTACGGCTATATCGCGGTCGCACGGGAAAGCGGTATAGAAAACCCGGAGGAATTTTATGACATCCAACAGGACATCGACGCCTGGGAGCAGACGTATGCCGAAGCGCCGGAGACGACGGAGCGCACCGCCGTAAAGCCGGGGCTTGACGGAGGTTTTCAGGTTTCGGAGGATGGCAGTGATTCCTCGGTAAATAATTTTATCGGTATGGTGGAGATGGACGGACAGAATTACCGCTATCAGCTAAAGCGCTACACCAGTATGCCGATGATCATTGACATCACAAACTATGGGAATGATAAAGCGAGGTTCCCTTCGCGCACATGGTATGCGGTTGATTTTGCCGGAGGGCAGGAAACGGCCGCTTTGACCGGGAAACCGGCTTCCTGGGAAGAACTTGGCATGACAGAGGAAAAGGCAGAGGAGACGGCAGGGATTACGCCGGAGGAAGCGCAGAAAATAGCGGACGGCTATATGGAAAAGCTGGGGCTTTCCGGTGATTTTTCCGCAAAAAATGTAATGCTCAGTCTTTGCACAGAGATGGATGAGAATATAGCGGGACAGTCGCGGTACATCGACGCCGGTTATCAGGTCGATTATACGCGCGACATCGACGGCTTTCCGGTAACGGACGAGATGCAGATGGGCGGCGGTCTGGAGTCAATGGAAAGCACGCTGGAGACCTGGAGCTACGAAAAAATCCAGTTTACCGTAAATAAAGACGGTATCCAGCATGTGGAAATAAACAATCTCTATGAGATCGGCGAGCAGCAGGTGGCGAACGTGGAGCTGATGACTTTTCCGGAGATCGCAAAGATTTTTGAGAGTATGCTGCAGATCCAGAACTCGGATATGACATATTCGAAAGGAAAAGTGTTTGACATCGACCATGTGACGCTCGGTTATATGCGCGTGTACGATCCGGGCGCGGACAATGTCTCCGGCTTGCTGGTTCCGGTCTGGGATTTCTTCGGCAAAATGGTGGATTATGCAGTGTACGAGGATCAGGAGTATACGAATGTGTCCGCAGAACCGACATTCAGCCGTCTCACGGTGAACGCGGCGGACGGAACGGTGATCAACCGTGAGCTTGGTTACTAAGATGCGGAAAGAAAAAGCGCAGATGGCAGAGGGCAAAGAAAGACGCGCCCTGAATAAACGGCGCAGGGAAATGCGGCAGATACGGTCGGCGGTCGGCTACAATTTTATGGGGTTTTTCCGGAATTCCCGCACAGTCATTACGTTTCTGCTTGGCATTATCATCTGCTTTCTCTTAAGCAGCCGTGTCATGGAGGTGACAGAGCGCTTCGGGACGAGTATGCAGGCGGCGGAGCCGTTTATCTGGACATTCGGGGACGCGACGGCGATCCTGCTCGTCTCGCTGCTGCTCATCTTTCTCTTTTCCGACCTGCCGAAGCTGACCGCCTTCACGCCGTTTTATCTGATGCGCATGACGAAGCGGCGGTGGCTGGCGGCGCAGTTTCTCTACATCGTGCTGGTAACGGCGCTCTATGTGGGGTTTACCCTGCTGGTGACAGTGCTGCTCTGCATGAAGCGTTCCTTTGCGGGAAACCTGTGGAGTGAGACGGCGGCGATCCTTGGCTATTCCTCCGTTGGAAAGGATTTAAACGTTCCCTCCACCGTGAAGGTGATGGAGAGCATCAGCCCCTACGGATGCATGCTGCAGGCGGGAGCTCTGATGCTCGGGTACAGTCTGACGCTCGGCTTTCTGATCCTGCTCGGCAATCTGCTGGCAGGCAGAAAATACGGCATGATGTTTGCGCTCGGCTACAGCCTGTACGGATTCCTTCTGGACCCGGAGGTGCTCGGAAAGCTGCTGGGAATGGAGGAGTACGAGATGTACCGTGTGCGCAGCGTTGTCGGCTGGATCAGTCCGCTGAACAATGCCGTCTACGGAATGCATGATTTCGGGTACGATAATCTGCCGACGGTCGGGCAGTCGCTGCTGATCTTTGGGGGAATGCTTTTTTTGATGTATCTCTTATCCATGCGGGCGCTGCGCAGATACAATTTCACATTTCTGGGAGGCTGACAATGGATTTTGCAAGAATGCTGCGCGAAAAGAGATTTTACCTGGCGGTTCTGCTGGCGTTTTCCGGCATCGTATTGGGAACGGCGATGCCGGAGCTGAAAGAGGGCGGGGCGCTGGAGACGGGCACATTTCTGAAGCTGACGACAGAGGGGCTGAAATCGCAGACGGCGCTTTTTCTGCTCCCGGTCGCGGCAGTGCTCCCGTGCGCGGAGGAATATCTAAGGGAACGGCAGTGCAATTTTCTGCGCTTTCTGATCGTGCGCCGCTCAAAAACGGAGTATTGCCGCGACCGTGTCCTTACGACAACGATTTCCGGCGCGCTGGTGTGGCTTTTGGCAGCGATTCTGGCGACGCTCTTCTTTTTTTTGCTTTTTTTCGCGCGGGAGGCTGTATTTATCTGGCAGCCGAAGCTTTTGCAGGAGCTTTTGCAGGTGCTTGCCCGCGTCTGTCTGATCGCGTCTGCGCTTGCCGATTTTGCCGCCTTTTTAGGGACGGTCAGCGGCTCTTCGTATCTGGCGCTCGGCCTGCCGTTTATCGTATTTTACGCCGGGATCATTTTGCGCCAGCGGTATCTGGAGGAGCTGTACTGCGTTGATCCGTCGGAATGGATCCTGGCGGAAAATAACTGGGGACCGGAGCACTATGCGCTGTGGATCTTTCTGATCCTGCTTGCGCTCTGCATGGCGGCGCTGCACAGAATGGCGCTGGATAAGAAACTGGAGGAAATCTGACATGGATTATGTGGAACTGACAAATGTGCGCAAGTGCTTCGGGGAGGAGGAAGTGCTGAAAAAGCTGGATTTTTCCATGGAGCGCGGAAAGGTGTACGGGATCGTCGGCAACAACGGCTCCGGAAAGACCGTGCTGATGAAATGCATCTGCGGCTTCCTTCCGGTCACCGAGGGGCTTGTGAAGGTCGGCGGGAAATATATCGGAAGGGAAATTGATTTCCCGGAGAGCATCGGCGTGATTATCGAGACGCCGGGCTTTCTTGCAAATTTAAGCGGCAGGCGGAACCTGGAAATCCTTGCCGGTCTGCGGGGAAAGCTGAAACGGGAGGATATCACGGAGGTGCTGCTGCGCGTAGGCCTGAATCCGGATTTAAAAAAGCCGGTATCAAAATACTCGCTTGGTATGCGGCAGCGGCTTGGCATCGCGCAGGCGATCATGGAGGAACCGGAATTTCTGATCCTGGACGAGCCCTTCAACGGACTGGACCGGCATGGCGTGGAGGAAATCCGCAGGCTGATCTTAAAGGAAAAAGAAAAGGGAAAGACGATCCTGCTGGCAAGCCACAACAGCGAGGACATCCGTATTCTCTGCGACCGGGTTTTCGAGATGGACGCAGGAGTGCTGAGGGAGGTGAACGAAAAGGTATGAGCGTAAACAGGTATGGGAAGCGCATTTCAAAAAGGCTGCGCCGGAGCGCGGGAATGCTTCTTTGCGCGCTGCTGGTTTTGCAGAGCGGCGTTGGGGGTGTGCAGCTGCCCGGCGGCTATGCGGCAGCGCAGATGCCGGACGACGGCTGCGCGGCAGAGCAGACTGCGCGGCAGATGGTTTCGGGCGGCGCTATGATGCGTCCGCTCCCGGAAACAGGCGGGCTGGAAATTGACACGGCGCATGTCTATGAAAATATGAAAATCTCCTACGCGCAGGGCTACATCCCGGTTGTGGAAAACGATACTGTGCATCTGGTCGTGCCGTTTCTTGCACAGGAAGAATTGCGGGGAGACCGTCTGACGGCAGGGATTTCCATGCCGGAAAACGCGCCGTTTGTCTACGCAAATTTTCAGAAGGAGGTAAAAAAAGAGGTCTGTCTTTTTGAGGAGAGCGTCGAGGTCTACTTATTCCAATGCGATATCATTCTGGAGAAGGCGCGCAAAAACGGAAAATACCCGGTGATCGTGCAGGCGTCGGGCTATACGGAAACGGGCGCTTCGGTGCAGGGCGCTTATCGGCTGTACATTACCATTGCGGATGGAACGGGCGGCGATCCGCCCGAACCGGATACGCCTGGCAACGAGCCAGGACATGATGAGCCGGTCACGGAGCCGCAGCCCAATGAGCCGGTCACGGAGCCGCAGCCCAATACGCCGACGACAGAACCGCAGCCCGGTGGACCAGATGAGCCGGTCACACCGGTGACGCCCGAGGAACCGGATATAGAGGAACCTCAGACCGAGCCGGATACGGAGGATCCGTCGGCGCTGCCGGCGGATGGCGGTTATACGGGCGGCGGAGGGTACAGTGGAGGAAGCTACAGCGGCGGAGATTACGGCGGCGCGGCTGAGACGGAAAAGATTTATCACCAGCCAAAGCTTCTGTTGAAATCGAACAGTCTGTCCGGTCAGCGTATCCAGGCGGGGCTGGAAAAGGAATTTGTGACTGTCTTTGCCAACACGAGCCAGAGCGACAGTATCTATAATTTAAAAGTGACTTTAAAACCGGCGGATAACAGTCTTTCGCTGACAACGACCTCCTTTTACTTCAGCAGGGTGTACCCGCAGGAAACGATCACGCTAACCACCGGCGCAGCAGCCGCGGTCGGGGCAGAATCCGGGCAGCAGGCGGTGACGTTTTCGTTTGAATATGAGAATGAAAAGGGAACCGTGTACAATGCTTCGGAGGACGTTTTTTTGGAAATCTATCAGCCGGCGCAGGCGGTGCTGGAGGACTTTGCGCTTCCGTCGAAGGTTTATTCGCAGGAAACGGTGGAGACGGCGGTGCGGATCCGCAATACCGGAAAGACCGCTATCTACCAGGCGCGCATCGAGCTGAACGCGCCTGGTCTGTTCGCAACGGAAGCGGTGACCGCCGGAAACGTGGAGGCAGGCGCGGTTTTTGACGGCTCTATGCGCATCTATGTTGGAAATAAAAATATGGAATCTATCTCGCAGTACGATGCGGAGGCGGAGGAGAGCGCTTACGGGCAGACGGCGGGAACGCTTACCCTCACCTACGAGGACGCCGATGGGGAGGTTTACACCCAGACACAGGAATTTACAACGGTGATCGAAAAGCCGCAGATCGTCGAGCTGACGGTGGAGAAGGAGACTGTGCAGACAAATGAATGGTATGGCGCGGTGCTGGTGCTTCTTGTGCTTCTGTTTCTTCTAATCATTGCGATTCTCGGACTGCGCCTGAAAAGAAGCCGCGACCGCCTGGCGGATCTGATAGCGGCGAAGAAAAAGGAGCAGAGCGGATGAATTTGAGAAGATGGTATGAGAATTTGTATTCACGGCTGCTTCTGGCGGCGCCGGCGCTTCTTATTTTTCTGGCATTTCAGCTTGGAAGCGCGCTGAAAAAGGAGCAGACGCCGGTATTTTTGCGGGTGTCTCTTCCGGGGAAGGAAATCACGGCGGATCTGCTTGCGCAGATGGAGGAGCTGCCGGGCTTTCAGAAGCGGTGGGCGCTGTTTGAGCGGGAATGTGAGATCGGGGTGAACCAGTATTCGGCAAAAGTCACCATAACCGGCGTGGATTTTTCAGAGTATCCGCTGACGGCGTTATTCTCCGCCGGGGAGAAGGCTGCCGGGAGCGCGCCGCTTCTGGCGGTCGGGGAGAGCTTTTTTGCAGGACTGTCGGATGAAAACGGGGAGATGATAAGCGAGCGGCAGGCAAAGGCGCTTGCCAAGACGTATGAGGATCTGCAGATCACGCTGAAAACGGAGGCGGCGCAGACCCCCGAAAGTGCGGAGATGCCGGAAAACTACGCCGCCGGGGAAGCTGTGGGGGAACCGGCGCAGCTTTTGGCGATCGTAAAGGAAGAGGGCGTCTACATGGACGCCGCGCTGATGCAGCGCTGGATGCGCAGCAGGGGAGAGCAGGCGCGGGTAAGCGGCGTGCTGTTGGAGATTAAAGGGGAGGGCAACGCCGCAAAAGCAAAAGAGATTATGGAAAAAGCAGGATTTTCCGTGAGCGGAGGTTTCCGGGAGAATCCTGCTTAATTGCGATTTGTAAAATATGAGAAGTCCGCATTATGACTCGTCTACGATCGTGTTCAGCCAGATGCCCTTTTTGACGAGCACGAAGCCGATGATGCATTTAAGAAGCTCGGACGCCTGCACCGTCAGGTAGACCAGCACCACCGGGATGTCGGTAAAATGACACAGGCAGTAGGCGAGCGGGATGTTGACGATCCACACGTAGAAGCAGTCAAAGAAAAAGGTGAGCAGCGTCTTGCCGCCGGAGCGCAGCGTGAAGTAGGTGGCGTTTGTAAACGCCGGTAAAAACATCAGCAGCGCCGTCACCAGGATAAACTGGCTCGCAAGCTCACGAACCTCCGGCGTGGTATTGTAAAACTGCGGAAATACGCCGTGGAAAGCGGCCATCAGAAGCCCGGTCGCCAGACTGCAGAGCACAGAAAAAACAATCATGCGGCTGGCTGCCGTCTTTGCCTCCTCGATCCTGCCTGCGCCGAGAAGCTGTCCGACCAGAATCGAGACGGTGTTTCCCATGGCGATAAATACAATATTGAAGATATTCGACAGGGTGCTGTTGATGTTCATTGCCGCGATTACCGAAAGACCGCGGATGGAGTAGCACTGCAGCAGCATTGCCATCGCGCCGGACCAGAGCGTCTCATTTAAAAGCAGCGGCGTTCCCTTTACGATCATGTCGCGCGTCAGCTTCGCCGGGATGCGCAGCGAATGGTAAAGTCCGACGATATAGCGGTTTTTCTCGCGGTGACGGTGCGTCCAGCCGACAACGATAAAGCACTCCGCAAAGCGGGAGATGACGGTCGCGATCGCCGCGCCGGTAACGCCGAGCGCCGGTGCGCCGAAATGTCCGAAAATAAGCACATAGTTCAGACAGAGGTTAATAAGCACGGCGGTGATTCCCGCTTTCATCGGCAGCATTGTCTCACCGCTCTCGCGCAGGGTGGAGGCGTATACGTTGGTGAGGCAGAAAGGGATCAGCCCCACCATCATCACGGAAAGATAGCTTCTTCCGTATGAAAGCGCACTGGCAGCTTCCCCTGCCTGCGCCTGTCCCTTCAGATAAAGACCGATCAGCGGTTCTCCGCCAAAGCCGAAGATCAGAAGGGCAAGGATGGAGATGATCGCGCCGATCCAGATCTTAAAGCGTATCGTATAGCGGATGCCCTGATGGTCGCCCTTGCCGACAAACTGCGCCGTAAAAATCCCGGCGCCGGAGGTGCCGCCGAACAGGCAGAGATTATAAACAAAAATAAGCTGGTTGACGATGGACACGCTCGACATCTGCACCGTGCCGACCTGTCCTACCATGATATTATCGAGCATTGCCACAAAATTCGTGATAGCGTTCTGTACCATGATCGGAATAGCAACCGTCAGCATAGAGCGGTAAAATCTGCGGTCTCCGAAAAGTTTACTTAAGTTCATAAATCCTCAAATCCTTTTTCATATTTTTATCTTCTTTAGCGTATGCGCCGTCTGTGTACGGCGCATGGAACATAGTCTACCATAGTTTTCCGGGAAGTTCAATAAGAATTATATACTTTAAGTGTTGAAAATACAAATGATTTGTGATATATTAAAGGCGGGCGGAAAAAAGCTCTGCACAGGGGAAAATAACAGTTGACATTTCAGTAAAAATACGATAGTATGAAAAAAGAAAAGCGAACATAAGTTCGCATAAGGAGAGAACACAATGGTAAAAGATGAAAAAATGAAAGCGTTAGACGCAGCCCTTTCCCAGATTGAGAAGCAGTTCGGCAAGGGCTCTGTTATGAAATTAGGAGATTCCGGAAAAAATCTGAACGTGGAAACCATTCCCACGGGTTCTTTAAGCCTGGACATTGCTCTGGGACTTGGCGGCATTCCGAAGGGACGTATCGTGGAGATCTACGGACCGGAGTCCAGCGGTAAGACGACCGTTGCCCTGCACATGGTGGCGGAGGTACAGAAAAGAGGCGGCGTTGCCGGCTTTATTGACGCGGAGCATGCGCTCGATCCGGTATATGCCTCCAAAATTGGCGTGGATATCGACAATCTCTACATATCCCAGCCGGACAACGGAGAGCAGGCGATGGAGATCACCGAGACGCTGGTGCGTTCCGGCGCGGTTGATATTATTATTGTAGACTCAGTGGCAGCGCTCGTTCCCAAAGCGGAGATCGACGGCGACATGGGTGATTCCCATGTCGGTCTGCAGGCAAGACTGATGTCACAGGCGCTCAGAAAGCTTACGGCAGTCATCAGTAAATCCAACTGTATCGTCATCTTTATCAACCAGCTCCGTGAAAAGATCGGCGTGATGTTCGGCAACCCGGAGACTACCACCGGCGGCCGTGCGCTGAAATTCTATTCCTCCATCCGTCTGGACGTCCGCAAGGGCGAAGCGTTGAAGCAGGCAGGCGAGGTGATCGGAAACCATACCAGGATCAAGGTTGTAAAAAACAAGATCGCTCCGCCTTTTAAAGAGGCAGAGTTTGACATCATGTTCGGGCAGGGTATCTCAAGAGAAGGGGATATCATCGATCTGGCGGCGAATCTTGGTATCATCAACAAGAGCGGTGCATGGTATGCCTACAATGATGCAAAGATCGGGCAGGGCAGAGAAAACGCCAAGAATTACCTGCGGGAAAATCCGGCAGTTATGGACGAGGTGGAGGCAAAGGTGCGCGAGCACTATGGTCTGCCTGTAGACCGCAAGCCGACCGATGAAAAATCTGCGGATACCGCCGGGAAGAAAGCGGGAGACGCAGCCGGAAAAAAGAATGCGGATGCTAATGAGAAAGCTCCTGCCGATGCCGCTGTGAAAAATCCGGCGGAGACTGCAGCGAAGCAGAGCATGAACGCAGCCGGAGAGTAAGCTGCGATGGGATATGATCTGTCAAAGAGAGCGAAGCTGCGCTGTATGCATCTTCTGGAGCGCAGGGATTATACGGAAAAACAACTGCGGGATAAGCTGCGTCTCGGAAAGACGCAGTACCCGCCGGAGATTATCGACGAGGCAATCGCATATGTGAAGGCCTACCACTATGTGGACGACGCCCGCTACGCAAGGCAGTATGTGGAATGCATGAAGGTAAAGAAAAGCCGCCGGCAGATCGAGCAGGAGCTGTATCTGCGCGGAGTGGAGCGCAGTCTGGTGGAAGCAGCCTTCGAGGAATCGGAGAGCGTTCCGGAGGAGGAGCTGATCCGCGGCTGGATGGAAAAACGCCATTATCAGCCGGAGAGTGCAGACGAAGCCGAAAAGAGGCGCATGTATGCATTCCTCGCAAGAAAGGGATTTTCGGGAGCCGCTATTGGGCGGTGCATGAAAGCGTATGACGAATAATTTTTGTCGGCTTTGCTATTTTGCCTGCAAGATTCTAATATCTTGTTTTTCGGTTTACAATTACTTGACAGAAGATTAAAAAAAGTATAGAATTGAATTGTTGTAATTGTACAATGAAAACTTAATAAGGAGGTGCTCCTGTGAGTGCAGTAACGATTGTTATCTGTGTCGCAGTCGCCTTGCTTGCAGCAGCTATTAGCTGGTTTGCTGCGCTTGCCTATCGGAAAAATGTAGTGGAAAAAACGATCGGCAGTGCGGAGGAAAAAGCCAGGGACATAATAGATGATGCATTGAAAGTCGCAGAGACGAAAAAGCGCGAAGCACTGCTTGAAGCGAAGGAAGAATCCATGAACCGCAAGAACGAGCTGGATCGGGAAACCAAAGAGCGCAGAGCAGAGCTGCAGAAGTATGAACGGCGCGTATTATCAAAGGAAGAAGCCATTGATAAGAAGTCTGATGCACTGGAAAAACGCGAGACGAATTTGACAGCCAGAGAAGAAGAGTTAAAGCGAAAGAGTGTCGAGATCGAGCAGATCCACGACAGAAAAATGCAGGAACTGGAGCGAATCTCAGGTTTAACCTCCGAGCAGGCAAAAGACTATCTGTTAAAAACTGTTGAAGACGAAGTGAAGAGCGATACCGCCAGACTCTATAAAGAGCTGGAGAGTAGAGCAAAAGAAGAAGCAGGTAAGAAAGCAAAGGAATATGTAGCAACTGCCATTCAGCGTTGTGCGGCCGATCATGTGGCAGAAACTACAATTTCCGTGGTGCAGCTCCCGAGTGACGAGATGAAAGGACGTATTATCGGACGTGAAGGACGAAATATCCGTACACTCGAAACAATGACAGGCGTCGATCTGATCATCGACGATACGCCGGAAGCGGTAATTCTGTCCAGCTTTGATCCGATCAGGCGAGAAGTTGCCAGAATTGCACTTGAAAAGCTGATTGTGGACGGACGCATTCATCCGGCCAGAATCGAAGAAATGGTTGAAAAAGCACAAAAAGAAGTAGAAACAATGATTCGCGAGGAAGGCGAAGCAGCAGCTTTAGAGGTAGGAGTACATGGAATCCACCCGGAGCTGATACGCTTGCTGGGCAGAATGAAATTCCGCACCAGCTATGGTCAGAATGCACTGAAGCATTCTGTCGAGGTGGCGCATCTGGCAGGCTTATTGGCAGGGGAAATCGGCTTGGACGTTCGCATGGCGAAGCGTGCCGGTTTATTGCATGACATTGGCAAATCCATCGACCATGAAGTGGACGGCTCTCATATACAGATTGGTGCAGACCTCTGTAAAAAGTACAAGGAGTCACAGACCGTCATCAACGCAGTGGAAGCCCACCATGGCGATGTAGAACCAGAAACCTTAATTGCATGTATTGTACAGGCGGCAGACACAATTTCAGCTGCGCGCCCGGGTGCAAGAAGAGAAACACTGGAAACATATACCAACAGATTAAAACAGTTAGAGGATATTGCAAATGCCTTTAAGGGCGTTGACAAATCATTTGCTATTCAGGCAGGTAGAGAGATTCGAATTATGGTTGTTCCTGAGAAAGTCAGCGATGCGGACATGGTATTGCTGGCGAGGGATATTTCAAAACAGATTGAAGCTGAACTGGAATACCCGGGACAGATTAAAGTCAGCGTAATCCGTGAATCACGCGCGGTAGACTACGCAAAGTAAGCAAAAAATGAAACCCCAAGTATTCCAAAATCAGTGATTGCGGATGCCTGGGGTTTTTTGCAGGCAGCAGGTTGGAGAAAGCTCATTTAAAGAGCGCAGTAAAAATTCCTGTCCGTAAGGCTCTGTGTGAGTGGAAGGATATGGGGCAAAATTTATCACATAAGGAGGAAAAGGGAAATGAAAATGGGAATTTTAGGAGCCGGGAACATTGCCGGCAAGATGGCGGAAACGATCCATGAGATGCCGCAGGTAATTTCCTGGGCAGTGGCGTCAAGAAATCCGGAGCGGGCGAAGGCGTTTGCTGAAGAGCATGGCTTTATGCATGCTTACGGCTCTTATGAGGAGCTGGTATGCGACCCGGAGGTTGATCTGATTTACATTGCAACGCCGCATTCACACCACTATGAGCACATGAAGCTGTGCATTGCACACGGAAAAAATGTGCTGACGGAAAAATCCTTTACACAAAACGCGGCGCAGGCGAAGGAAGTGCTGGCGATGGCAGAAGAGAGGGGCGTGCTTGCGACAGAGGCGATCTGGACGCGCTATATGCCGATGAGAAAAACCCTGGATGAGATACTGGCGAGCGGGATCATCGGTACGCCGCATTCGCTTTATGCAACGCTTTCCTATCCCCTGCAGCATATACAGCGTATGACAGATCCGGCGCTTGCCGGCGGAGCACTGCTTGACCTTGGCGTTTATCCGCTGAATTTTGCGTCGATGGTTTTTGGCGATGAGATTAAGGAAGTAAAGGCGTCGGCGGTTCTGACGGAGCGGGGCGTGGATGCCGTGGATAATATTACACTGATCTACAAGGATGGAAAAACAGCGACGCTCCACAGTGATATGAGGGCTGCATGCAATCGCGAAGGTGCGATTTACGGGGATAAGGGCTATATCCTGGTTCAGAATATCAACAATTGTGAGGGCATCCGCGTTTACGATACAGAGCATCATCTGATTGCGGAATATGAGACGCCGAAGCAGATCACCGGCTACGAGTATGAGGTGGAGGCGTGTATGCGTGCGCTTAAAGAGAACGAAAAAGAGTGCCCGGAAATGCCGCATGCAGAAACCATATATATTATGGAACTGATGGACAATATCCGCGCACAGATCGGGGTAATCTACCCGAACGAAAGGTAGGTATCATTCGTTTGCAAACAGAGGGGTGGAGAAGTAGCGCTCTGCGGTGTCCGGAAGCACGGTGACAACCGTCTTTCCTTTGCCGAGCTTTCTGGCGAGCTTTAGCGCAGCCGCTACATTCGTCCCGCTGGAGATGCCGCACATAATACCCTCGAGACGGGCAAGATCCTTTGAAGTCTGAATGGCTTCCTCGTCGGTGACAATGTAGATGTCATCGTAGATTTCCCGGTTTAAGATATCCGGAATAACGCCGTCGCCGATTCCCATCTGCAGATGAGTGCCGATGGTGCCGCCGGCCAGGATTGCTGCGTTTTCCGGTTCGACAGCCCAGATGACCATATCGGGGTTCTGCGCTTTCAGCACCTCGCCGATGCCGGTGATGGTGCCGCCGGTGCCGATGCCGGAGCAGAAACCATGGATCGGTCCTGCAACCTGTTCAAGGATCTCAAGCGCTGTGTGGTGGCGGTGAACCATCGGGTTTGCCGGATTTTCAAACTGCTGCGGAACATAAACATTGGGATTTTCTTTTTGCATGCGAAGTGCCGTTTGCAGGCATTCTTCGATGCAGGCGCCGATGTTTCCGGCGTCGTGGATCAGAATTACCTCTGCGCCGTAGTGGCGTACCAGCTTTCTGCGCTCCTCGCTGACGGAATCCGGCATAATGATGATGGTGCGGTAGCCTTTCACCGCGCCCACCAGCGCGAGTCCGATCCCCTGGTTGCCGCTTGTCGGCTCGACAATGATCGTGTCCTTATGGATCAGACCGCGTTCCTCGGCGTCGCAGATCATATTGTAGGCAGTGCGCGTCTTGATGGAGCCGCCCACGTTCAGTCCCTCAAATTTTACAAGAATTTCCGCATTTTCCGGGCTGTTCATCCTCCCGAGGCGGACGATGGGAGTGTGCCCGATTGCTTCCAGAATGTTTGAATAAATCATCGTATTTACCATGCCGCAGAAGATGCGGCATCCTTTCTCGTTCCATGAAATATCTCTTATTACTATATGCCACACGGGATTATGCTGTCAAGTTTCTTTTTCTTGCACGCCAGAGGAAAAAACATTATAATGAGCAGGAAAGAAAAGGCGGGAAGGAGAATAGTTATGGGACTGACGACGCTTTGTTATATAGAAAAGGAAGACGCCTATCTGATGCTGCACCGGGTGTCGAAAAAACACGATGTGAACAGGGATAAGTGGATCGGCATCGGCGGGCATTTTGAAAAAGATGAAAGCCCGGAGGAGTGCCTGCTGCGTGAGGCGCGGGAAGAGACAGGGCTTGTACTTACCAGCTACCGCCTGCGCGGGATCGTGACGTTTGTCTGCGCCGGCTGGGAAACGGAATATATGTTTTTGTATACGGCGGACGGCTATGAAGGAGAGCTGACAGACTGCGACGAGGGAAAGCTGGAGTGGGTGAAAAAATCAGAGCTGTCCGGGCTGAACCTCTGGGAGGGCGATTACGTTTTCTTCCGCTTGCTGGAAGAGGAAAAGCCGTTTTTTTCGCTGAAACTGGAATATGAGGGCGACCGCCTGAAACGCGCCTGCCTGGACGGGGAGGAATTGCCGGTGTCCGGAAGCAAAACGACCGTCATCTGATGCGGAATTTGGCGGCTGGCTGATGCGGGAAAACGGTTACAGGAGCGAACTGACGGCGACTGATGTGGGAAAAGCGGTCACAGGAGCGAACCGGCCCGCCGTCTGATGCGGAAAATGCGGTTACAGGAAAAAAGAGGTGGAAAATGAATAAGAAAGAAATTGCAGAGATAAAAAAACAATACACACAGGAGCGCTGTCCGATCAGCCGCATCTGCGGCTGCTATGTGGATGGGGAGAAGAACAAAAAAACGCAGTTTCGGGAGGCGTTTTTATCATTGCCGGAGGAGGAATTTTTTAAATATCTGAATATCTTCCGCAAGGCAATTTCCGGGACGATCGGCAAAAATCTGCTGAACATGGAATTCCCGCTGGAGACAGAAAAAGAGGACGGTACGCAGGCGCTGCTCATGAAGCTGAAATATTCGGGGCTGCAGGACGACGGCATCCTGGAAGAATTTTATGACAGAATCATTGATTCCTATTATTATGCCGGAAATTATCTGATCCTGCTGATGTATGCGGTGTATGATATTCCGGGAAAAGCATCCGACAACCAGGAGATGTTTGACGCGTCGGATGAGGTTTACGAGCATATTATGTGCTGTATCTGTCCGGTAAATCTGGCAAAGCCCTGTCTGTCGTATAATGAGAAGGAAAACTGCTTTTCCAGCCGCACGCAGGACTGGCTGGTGGAGATGCCGCTGATCGGTTTTCTCTTCCCGGCATTTCATGACCGCAGCGCAGATATTCACAGCATCCTTTACTACAACCAGAAGCCGGAGATGCCGTGCAGCGATTTTGTGGATAGTGTGCTTGGCTGCGTGCTTCCGTTGACGGCGGGGAGCCAGAAAGAAACCTTTCAGGTACTTGTGGAGGAAACACTGGGAGATGCCTGTGATTATGAGACGGTGCGTACAATCCACGAAAATCTGAATGAAATGATCGAAGAGCAGAAAGAGGAACCGGCGCCGCTCGTGCTGGGCAGGCAGGAGGTAAAACGGCTGTTTGAGCAGAGCGGCGTGGCGGAGGAGAAAATGTCGCAGTTTGACGATCGATTTGAGGAGGCGGCAGGCGAGCAGACGTCATTTGTGGCGTCAAACGTGGCAAATACCAGAAAATTTGAAATCAAAACAAAGGATGTGATCGTGCAGGTCAATCCGGCAAGGAGCGACCTGGTGGAAACGACTGTGATCGACGGCAGAAAATGCCTGGTGATAGAATTGACAGACGAAGTTGAGGTAAACGGGATTCCGGTGAAGTAAAAATTCCCTCTTGAAATTCAGAACAAATGTTCGTATAATGGAAGCAGGAGGGAGGCAGAGGCGTATGCAGGAAAAGAGCCGCACATACATCGCAATTGATTTAAAATCTTTTTACGCCTCGGTAGAATGCCGGGAGCGGAACCTTGACCCGATGACGACGAATCTGGTCGTTGCCGATGCGGCGCGGACGGAGAAAACCATCTGCCTTGCCGTTTCGCCGTCCCTGAAGGCATACGGGATTCCCGGAAGACCCCGTCTGTTTGAGGTGGTGCAGCGGGTAAAGGAGGTAAATGCCGGGCGTAAGAGAAATGCGCCGGAGCATAAGCTGACGGGCGCTTCCTGGGATGATACGGAATTGAAGCAGCATTCGGAGTTTGCACTGGATTACATTATTGCACCGCCGCGGATGGCACACTATATTCGGTACAGCACGCGGATCTACAATATATATTTGAAATATGTTGCGCCGGAGGATCATCATGTTTATTCGATCGATGAGATCTTTCTGGATGTTACGGATTATCTTGGCACCTACAGGCTTACCGCGCGGGAGCTTGCTGAGAAAATTCTGGCAGACGTTTATGAGACGACCGGAATTACGGCGACGGCAGGTATCGGGACAAATCTGTATCTCTGTAAGGTGGCGATGGATATTGTGGCAAAGCGTATGCCGCCGGATAAAAACGGCGCCCGCATCGCAGAGCTTGATGAACTTTCTTACAGGCAGCTTTTGTGGGACCATCGGCCGCTTACCGATTTCTGGCGCGTCGGCGGGGGCTATGCCAGAAAGCTTGAGGCGAACGGCATGTTCACCATGGGAGATGTGGCGCGCTGCTCCATCGGAAAGCCGGAGGAGTACCACAACGAAGCGCTGCTGTACAGGCTGTTCGGCATAAATGCCGAGCTTCTGATCGATCACGCCTGGGGCTGGGAGCCGTGTACCATCGCGGATATCAAAGCGTACAAACCGGAGTCAAACAGTCTCGGAGCCGGCCAGGTGCTGCACTGTCCGTACAGCAATGAAAAGGCGGCGCTTATCGTGCAGGAGATGGCAGACCAGCTTGCTCTGGATCTGGTGGATAAACGGCTTGTCACTGACCAGATGGTACTGACGGTCGGGTATGATATTGAAAATCTTTCCGACCCGGAACGGGCGAAAAAATACCGCGGAGAGATTACGGAGGACCGCTATGGACGCAGGGTTCCAAAGCATGCGCACGGCACCGCAAACCTGCCGGAGCCGACTTCTTCTGCAAAGCGTATCACGGAGGCGGTGATGGAGCTGTACGGCAGGATTACCGATGAAAAACTGCTGGTCCGCAGAATTACGCTTACAGCAAATCATGTGACGGAGGAAGGACTGGCAAAGCGGGAGATACAGTATGAGCAGCTTGATTTGTTTACGGATTATGCCGCTCTGGAAAAACAGCAGCAGGAGGAGAGGGCCGCCAGGGAAAAGGAACGGAGAATGCAGCAGGCAATGCTTGATATTCGCGGAAAATACGGAAAAAACGCTATTTTAAAAGGAATAAATCTGAAAGAAGGGGCGACTGCCAGAGAGCGCAACGGTCAGATTGGAGGACACCGGGCATGAAAGGGGAATGCAGAGAAACGGCAAAGAACAGAAAGCGGGAACAGGCGGCGCAAGAGCAGAAGTGGCGGTATGAGGATATTCTTTATCTGCCGCACCCGGAGCCTGTCACGCATCCGCGTATGCCGCTGCGGGACCGCGCGGCGCAGTTTGCGCCCTTTGCCGCGCTGACAGGACATGGCGAGGCGATAGATGAGACGAGAAAGCAGCATGAACAGCGCTATAGCGCACAGGCATCCCGGCGGGACAGTGACGCACCATAAGGTCACCGTGCCACAGAAAGGACCGGATCCGGAATCTTACTGTGTGACGATATTTTTCCGGTTTACAACCGGAGATAAATGGGGTAATATAAAAAGCAGATGACTTAGCCGACAGAAAGGCGTAGTCGAGGCAGGGAAAGGAGCAGAGGAAGGATGCTGGAACGTCCGAAAAATATGAATATGTTTTCGCCGGAGCTGAAAATACAGATTGTCAATGCGCAGGCGCTGATAGATGAAACGCGCAGGGAAATGAAGGAAAAAAGTCTGGATGTCGATCTGACCGGGAAGCTGCAGCTTCGTGATGACTGCACATATCTGGAAAGATTGCTGCGCCAGTTTGCGAAGGGCAAAACAAATCCGAAGATGGAAGAAAACCTGAAAAACGGGATGATCCGCCTTCAGACGACTTCCTACAATCTTCTGAAGCGTCCGTTCGGGCAGGAGTAAACGTTCACTGGACGTTTTTGTCGTATGCGTGGCAACAAAAAAAGAAATCTTTTGCAAGATTTCTTTTTTCACAAGCGTGCGTTAGAAGATTCGAACTCCCGACCTTTTGGTCCGTAGCCAAACGCTCTATCCAGCTGAGCTAAACGCACATATTTTGTTTTGTTCGTTCCGAACAGGATATATTCTAACGCGGTTTGCAGGGATTGTCAATAGATAATTTAATAAAATTTGAAATTTTTTGTTCTTCGGATGTCGCTGAGGCGCCCGGGGAGACAGGATGACGGAAAGGAAGAAAAGAATGGGAATGAATCAGATGCCGGCGGCAAACCGGATACACATTGGCTTTTTTGGACGCCGCAATGCCGGAAAATCAAGCGTGGTAAACGCAGTAACGAATCAGGAGCTGTCGGTCGTCTCCGAGGTACGCGGAACGACGACCGATCCGGTCAGCAAGACGATGGAGCTTCTGCCGATGGGGCCCGTCGTGATCATTGATACGCCGGGCTACGACGATGAGGGGAGCCTTGGCGAGCTGCGTGTGCGAAAAACAAAGCAGGTGCTCAACAAGACCGATGTGGCAGTGCTGGTAGTGGATGCACTGGCAGGCCTTACGGAGGTGGAGCGGGAGCTTACGGAAATTTTTGAGAAAAAAGAGATTCCCTATATCATCGCGTACAACAAAGCTGATCTTTTGAAAGAAGTGCCGGAGGCGGGGAGCCGGGAAATCTATATCAGCGCTCTGGAAAAGACGAATATCTATGAGCTGAAGGAGAAGATAGCTGTGCTTTCCCGGACGCAGGAGAGTGAAAAGCATCTGGCAGGCGATCTGGTAAAACCGAATGATTTCGTGGTGCTTGTCACGCCGATCGACAGCGCGGCGCCGAAGGGACGACTGATCCTGCCGCAGCAGCAGACCATCCGCGACCTTCTGGAATGTGGAGCGGTTTCGGTGGTGATACGCGAAATGGAGCTGAAAGCGACGCTTGCGGGGCTTGGAAAAAAGCCGGCGCTGGTCATCACAGACAGCCAGGCGTTTGCAAAGGTCTCCGCGGAGACGCCCGCGGATATTCCGCTGACATCCTTCTCCATTCTGATGGCGCGCTATAAGGGAACGCTGGAGGCATCCGTGCAGGGGGCGGCACATATTTCGCAGCTTCAGGAGGGAGATGCAGTGCTGATCGCGGAGGGATGCACGCATCATCGCCAGTGCGAGGACATTGGAACGGTAAAGCTTCCAAGGTGGTTGCGGGAATTTACCGGGAAGAATTTGCGGCTTTCCTTTACCTCCGGGACGGAATTTCCGGAAGAATTGTCATCATATCGGTTGATTATTCACTGCGGAGGGTGTATGCTAAATGAGCGGGAAATGCGATACCGCATACAGACCGCGCTGGATGCGGGCGTGCCTGTCACGAATTACGGCACGGCGATTGCCTATATGAACGGCATTCTAAAGAGAAGTCTGGAGGTATTGCCGGACATTCAAAAATTAATTTAAGCGAGGAAACGTAACATGACAAACACGAAACAGGAAGAATTAAAGAAACTACTGGTATCTGCTGATTTCAAAGAGGAGAGCTATGAGAGTGTGCCGATGCAGGAGCTGATCATTCTGAAAAATTCAGCGATGTCTATGAAAGAAAAAAATGTGAAGGTACAGCAGGCAGCGCTGTTTTTCACGAAACGGGAAGAGTTTTTCTATCATCTTGTATTGCGCCGTCTGCAGAAAATAGAAGTAATTTATACCTTGTTTACCAAAGCAACCAATCTGCCGTATGTATACTGCGACCCGGATACCTGCAACGATCAGGTGTGGATTTTCAGCGAGGAATCCTTTGCGAAGAAGAGCGCCTTAAAGGAAATGCAGAATAAGCGTGAGCTTCTGGTGGTGAAGCTGGAGAACAAGCAGTTCCTTTCCTTTTACATGAGCCTGTACGCGATGGGCGTAAATGAGCTTCTGCTGGATGGCTGTGTGAATAAGCTGGCGGTTGAGCTGGAGACGCTTGTGCGCAAGCCGGATTATTCCAAACTTCCGCCGGAAAAACAGCCGGTTTCCAATCCGGAGCTGCAGCTCACTGCGATTTATTTCGCACAGGAGCGCAACATGCCGGAGGAGGCACGCGATAACGGCAATCTGCGCGATCTTGAAGAGGAAATGCTGGTAAATCTGCACAGAGGAAAGCTGCTGATGCCGGTACAGGTGCCGGAGGAGAGCGGGGAGAAGGTGCAGGTGCAGGATATGAAGCTGCCGCTTCTGAAGCTTCCGAACGGGAACGCCTATCATCCGATCTGCACGGATCCGAACGAGTTCCAGAAGTTTAATCTGAAAAAAGAATTCCGCGCGATCACGATCGACTGCGCGAAGCTCAACCAGATGATTGGGAAAAATGAGGAAGTGAAGGGCATTATTCTGAACCCGGCAAGCGTCCGTCTCGCGATCCCGAAGGAAAAGCTGGGCTAGGGTTACTGCGAACGGAAGGAACAGTAACGGGCTAGGCGCGCAGGATCCTTTCTGGCCAGCCGGAGATGTTTCCGTTCAGAATTGCAGAGAACATGCGCTCCTTGACTCCCGGAAAATCCAGGTTCAGCTGGCGCAGAAGATTTTTGGCATATTCACGCTTCGTATAACCATCTGCCGGACAGTTGCTTTTTGCAACCGGCAGATGGTATTTATTTTGAAAACCGATCACGTCCGCTTCCGAGACAAACATCAGCGGGCGGATGACCGTCAGATCCATGCGGTCGAGATAGGTGCGCGGCGAGAAGGAGTGGAAGCGTCCCTCAAAGATCAGAGAGAGCAGCATAGTCTCGATGATATCGTCTTTATGGTGCGCATACGCCACCTTGTTGCAGCCGTGGCTCTTAATGACGTCGTTGAGCGCGCCCTTGCGCATCTTGGCGCAGAGCGAGCAAGGGTTGCTTTCCTTTCGCTGTTCAAAGATAATGGATGCAATTTCCGTCTTTACGACTGTGTAGGAAACCTCAAGCTCCCGGCAGAGTGTTTCGATGGCGGCAGTGTCAAAGCCGGGATGCCCGAGGTCTACGGTGACTGCCTCCAGTTCAAAATGTTTTGGGTAGAAACGGCGCAGCCCCTGCAGTGCATAGAGCAGCGTCAGACTATCCTTTCCGCCGGAGATGCCGACGGCGATGCGATCTCCTTCTTCGATCATCTGGTATTCATCAATTGCTTTTCTTGTCAGACTGTATAACTGCTGAAGCTTCATAACAGGTGTGCTCCTTTGTGATTATTATATTCTTCCGTTAGTTATAGCACAGAGGGCGTTTTCGTGTCAATCATCGTAAAAAAAATAAGTATGTCAATCATCGTAAAAAAAATAAGGATTGTAGCTGTCCTCGAATTGTGCTATCCTAAATGGTAGGGAAATTAATTTACGCGCGCAGGCAGGTCGTTTGCATGTGCAAAGAAAAGAGGGATAAACAGGATGTATAATCCAAAATCAATGGCGGCGGAGGAATTTATCTGCCATGAGGAAATTTTAGAGACGCTGGAGTATGCGGAAAAACATAAAACAGATGCAGAACTGATCCAGCAGATTATTGAGAAGGCAAAAGAGCGCAGGGGGCTGTCGCACCGGGAGGCGATGGTGCTGCTCGACTGTGAGCTTGAGGAGAAGAACCAGCAGATCTATGCGCTTGCAGAGCAGATTAAGAAAGATTTTTACGGCAACCGCATTGTCATGTTTGCGCCGCTGTATCTGTCCAATTACTGCATTAATGGCTGCGTGTACTGCCCGTATCACGCGAAAAACAAGCATATCGCGCGCAAAAAGCTTACACAGGAGGAAATCCGCAGAGAGGTTATCGCGCTGCAGGATATGGGGCATAAGCGTCTGGCGCTGGAAACCGGCGAGGACCCGGTGAATAATCCGATCGAATACGTGCTGGAGAGCATTAAGACAATTTACAGTATCAAGCACAAAAACGGCGCGATCCGCCGTGTAAACGTGAATATCGCGGCAACGACGGTGGAAAATTACCGTAAGCTCAAGGAAGCGGGCATCGGGACGTATATTCTGTTCCAGGAGACCTACAACAAGGAGAGCTATGAACAGCTTCATCCGACGGGACCGAAGCATAATTACGCATATCACACCGAGGCGATGGACCGCGCGATGGAGGGCGGCATCGACGATGTTGGTATCGGTGTGCTGTTCGGGCTGGAGCTGTACCGCTATGAGTTTGTCGGACTTCTGATGCATGCCGAGCATCTGGAGGCGGTACACGGCGTTGGACCGCACACGATCAGCGTGCCGCGTGTCCGTCGTGCGGACGATATCGACCCGGATTCCTTTGATAATGGCATTGATGATGATATTTTTGCGAAGCTGGTGGCATGTATCCGTATCGCTGTGCCGTACACGGGCATGATCATTTCCACACGCGAGAGCCAGCAGTGCCGTGAGCGTGTGCTGCATTTGGGCGTTTCGCAGATCAGCGGCGGTTCGCGTACCAGCGTGGGCGGCTACGTCACGCCGGAGCCGGAAGAAGAAAATTCCGCGCAGTTTGACGTCAGCGACAACCGCTCCCTGGACGAGGTGGTAAACTGGCTGATGCGCCTGGGTTATATCCCAAGCTTCTGCACAGCGTGCTACCGCGAGGGAAGGACGGGCGACCGTTTTATGAGCCTCTGCAAGAGCGGCCAGATCCAGAACTGCTGCCATCCGAACGCACTGATGACATTAAAAGAATATCTGATGGACTACGCGTCGGAGGATACAAGACGCATCGGCGAGCGTCTGATCGCGGAGGAGATCGAAAAAGTGCCGCGTGAGAAAACCCGTGAGATCGCCAGACGCCATCTGGCGGAGATCGAGCAGGGCAAGCGTGATTTCCGCTTCTGACGGCAGATCTTCCGGAATACGTGCGATTTTTGCCGGAGCAATCCAGAAAACACATCACATGGGCAAATGCGTTTGCCCCGACATCATGAAATTTGGAGGAATAAAATCAATGCAGAAACAAATTGACGCTTTTATTGACAGCCACAAAGAAGAGATGCTGGAGGATCTGAAAACGCTGGTGCGCATCAACAGCGTCCGCGGAGAGGAAAAGCCCGGCAAGCCTTACGGCGAAGGCCCGGCGGAGGTGCTTGCGGCTGCTCAGAAGATGATAGCGGACTATGGCTTTTCAGCGAAAAATTATGATAATTATGTGGTGACAGGCGATTTTAACGATAAGGAAAAGCAGCTTGATATCCTTGCGCATCTGGACGTAGTGCCGGTGACGGAGGACTGGACAGTAACGCAGCCGTTTGAGCCGGTTATCGTTGACGGGAAAATTTACGGGCGCGGTACGGCGGACGATAAAGGACCGGCGATCGCAGCGCTCTATGCGATGCGCGCTGTCAAAGAGTGCGGCGTTTCTCTTTCGAAAAATGTACGTCTGATCCTTGGCTCCGATGAGGAGTGCGGCTCCAGCGACCTCGACCACTATTACAGCATCGAGCAGGAGGCGCCGATGACCTTTACGCCGGACGCGGATTTCCCGGTGATCAACATCGAGAAGGGACGTCTGGCAAAATCCTTTACCGCATCGTTTGCAGGTGAGAGAGCGGCGGGCGGCAGTGTGCTTGCGCTGCACGGCGGCGATAAGGTAAATGTGGTTCCGGCAAACGCCTGGGCGTGCGTGACAGGTGTTTCCATGGAGGATGTGCAGGCGGCAATCGCGGAGGATGCAAGCGGCGTGAAATTCACCGCGGAGACGAAGGAAGCGGGCATTCAGATTACGGCGAAGGGCATTGCCGGTCATGCTTCCACACCGGAGGTTGGAAAAAATGCGATCTGCGCACTCCTGGCGCTTCTTGGGAAGCTTCCGCTTGGCGATGACGCGCAGAACAATGCCTTAAAAGCTGTTGCAGAGCTGTTTTCGTACGGCGACCTCTGCGGCAGGGCGCTTGGCGTTGAGATGGAGGATGAGATTTCCGGCAAGATCACAGTGAATCTTGGTGTGCTGGATTTCGACGGCATTTCTTTAAAAGGAACCTTTGACAGCCGCGTGCCGATCTGTGGGGATGACGGCAATGTAACGGCCGTGATCGCATCGAAAATGCAGGAGAAGGGGCTGACGATGGAAGCGGGCGCTATGACGCCGCCGCATCATGTGCCGGCGGAGAGTGAATTTGTGCAGACGCTGCTTGCCAGCTATGAGAAATACAGCGGCATCAAGGGCGAACCGCGTGCGATCGGAGGCGGTACCTACGTACATGATCTGGAGCGCGGCGTGGCGTTCGGATGCATGAGCGACGAGGTCGACAATCATATGCACGGCGATGATGAATTTATGCTGGTGGATGTGCTGGTGATGAGCGCAAAAATCTTTGCGGATGCAATTTGCAGGCTGTGCAGATAAAAGGGAAGATGTCATGGAAACTAAAAAACGTCCACCGGACGTTTTTGTCGTATGCATGGCAACAAAAAAGCAGCGGGTTTAAAACCCTGCTGCTTTTAATATTTCTTCTGCTTTTGCGGTATCGTCCGGCACACAGTAAACAACGTAATTTCCTGCGGATCTGATCAGCGCTGCGTCAAGCTTTGCCGCTTCCGGTGCATTGTAGTCGGCAAACAGCTTCGACTGGTTCTGCGCGCGTGTCTGGAAAAGCGTTTCCACTTCGGAGACATAATCGCTGTCCTTACATTTTACGATCACGATCTCACCGGCATATGCCCCGGAATTTAAGAGGGCAGTGCTTTCCTCAATTTTATCCATATCGACGAAGAACGTGGAAGCGAAGATATCAGAGGAAATTTCAGCCACACTGCTGTCGATGGATTCCTGCAGGTCTGCAGCCAGCTTCGTGATATCCACCGTTACATCGTCAGATTTTTTGCCGCAGGCGGTCAGCACAAATACCAGTACCAGTGCGGTCAGACAAACCATAATTCTTTTTTTCATAATTTTTGGGCTCCTTTTCTTTGGCATATTTAAGTAAGAGAAACTATACTGTCGGGACATAATGCGTTTTCGTGTAATCAAGCCATTTGCGGCAGTATTCCTGGTTCAGATGGATACCGTCCGAAGCGGCGCCGGAGATGAGAGAATGCGATCCGTCCGAGAGCACCTCGTTCACGTTTATGTAGTGATAGCCTTCCTCCTTGCACATTTCCATGATCTTCAGATTGATCGTGTCCACATTTGCGTTGTTTACATAGTCCCCGGTCGTTACCAGAGGCTCCTCAACGTAAATGACAGAATAGACGTAGACAACCGGGTCGGCGGAAGCGGAGCGCGTTTTGATGTCGCTCAGCACCTTGCGGTAAGATTCTTTCACAGCATCCATATCATATGCGCCAAGCTCGTTTGTGCCAAGCATCATATAAATTTTCGAAAAATTGATATTTTTCAGCGCATCCATAACAAGTGCGTTGCCCTGTGCTGTCGCGATCTGGGCGTCCGTGTAAAAATTTTCCAGCTCCATGCCAACTGCCGTCACAAAGCTGCCCTTTGTGATGCCGGAAAAATTGCGGAAACCATCCATGCGGGAATCGCCGATAAACACGGCGTCCTCAAAGTAAGAATCGTCCAGTGCAACCGCCTGCTCCGGAACTACGATATCCATATAGGCATCGCCGCCGTCCGGAATACCGTTTTCTCTGCCGAGAATGACTGCCTCTGTCTCCGGTTCTTCTGTCTGAGCCTCTGAAGCTTTTTCAGATTCCGCATCCGAACCTGTCTGCGGCGCCTCGGTTTCTTCCGATTCGGAAGATAAAAGATTTGCGCTCGCAAAGACCTCGTCTTCCTCCTGACGGATACGCTCCTGGATATTTTCGCGCGAAAATAAGCTAATCAGACTTTTCCCTTCAAAAACGACCAGGACGAGTACGATTAGCGTCAAAACATTTATAATAAGACCACTGCGGCGCTGCTGCCGTGTGGATCTTTTTTTCTTTTGTTCCATTGATTCCCCTCATTCTGATAATGTCCCCGTTTATAATCCCTCATGATAAAAAAAGTTGTTTTTTATCATACTCTATTATATAATAAATGCGGTAATTGTAAATAGCCTTTTCGAAGAAAATTTCTAAAATTTATCTTACAAAGATAGGAGCAGATAAATGGTATTTAGCAGCCTTTTGTTTATGTTTCGTTTTTTGCCGCTGGTCCTGATCCTCTATTACGCGGCGCATGTGAAGCTCAGAAACGTCATCCTGTTTCTGTTCAGCCTGTTTTTCTACGCGTGGGGTGAACCAAAGTACGTATTTTTAATGCTGTGCTCCATCACCGTAGATTATTTCATCGGAAAGCGTATCCAGAAGTGCAGAAATGAGGGCAGGATGTCCGCTGCGGGGCGCTGGATGCTGTTGTCGGTGATCTATAATCTGTCGGTGCTGGGCTTTTTTAAGTATACGGATTTTCTTATCGGGACGGTAAATGCAGTGTTTGGCACGGATATCCCGCTGCCGGGGATTCCGCTGCCGATCGGCATTTCCTTTTTTACCTTTCAGACGATGTCGTACACGATCGACGTATACCGCGGCGTGACGCAGGCACAGACGAGCTGGCTGAATTACGGCACCTATGTTTCTATGTTCCCGCAGCTCATTGCCGGACCGATCGTGCAATATAAGACGATCGCAAAGCAGCTAAAGGAACGCACGGAGACGACCGATGATTTTGTCGCCGGGATCACACGGTTTCTGGCAGGCGTCGGCAAGAAGGTGCTGCTTGCCAACAATATCGGCGTGCTCTGGGATACCGTTTCAGCTATGCCGCTCGCATCGCTTCCGGCGGCGACGGCGTGGCTTGGCGCGATTGCGTACACCTTCCAGATTTACTTTGATTTTTCCGGCTATTCGGATATGGCGATCGGGCTTGGACAGATGTTTGGATTTCATTTTCTGGAGAATTTTAACTATCCCTATATCTCAAGAAGCATTACGGAATTCTGGAGACGGTGGCATATTTCTCTCAGCTCCTGGTTCCGCGAGTACGTCTATATCCCGCTGGGCGGCAACCGCAAAGGGGCGGCAAAGCAGATCCGCAATATCGCGATCGTCTGGATGCTCACCGGCATCTGGCACGGGGCGAGCTGGAATTTTGTCCTGTGGGGCGTTTATTACGGGATCCTGCTGATCCTGGAAAAATTTATTTTCGGAAAAGCGCTGAAAAAGCTGCCGAAAGCCCTGCAGCATGTGTACACGCTGTTTTTTGTTGTGATCAGCTGGGTAATTTTTGCGTTCGACAATGTGGGAGCCGGGATCGGCTACATAGGCGCGATGTTTGGAGCCGGAGTCGGTTTTGCCGACAGTACGACCGTATATCTTCTATATAATTATGCGGTAATGCTCATCGTGCTGGTCCTCGGATCCACGGAGCTGCCGAAAAAAGCGGCGGCGTGGATCATGAAAAAGCTGGGAGAAGCTTCTGCGGCGGCAGTGGTGCTGCACTGTCTGTTTTATGCGGCGGTGTTCCTGCTTTCCGTGGCTTATCTGGTGGATGCAAGCTACAATCCGTTTTTATACTTCCGGTTTTAGGATAAGGGAGAGATTTTTATGACAAAAAGACAAAACTGGATCCTGATAATCTTTTTTTTACTGATGATATTCGGTTTTACGATCACGAGTCTGTTTAAGCCCGACACGCAGTTCTCCGAGACGGAGAACCGCGAGCTGGCGCAGGCGCCGCAGATTACCCTGGAAAATGTACTCAGCGGAAAGTTTTCCACGGATTATGAGACATATCTCACGGATCAGTTTGTTTTCCGCGATCAGTGGATCGGCGCAAAGACGCTGGCGGAGCGCGCGATCGGAAAGCAGGAGGTAAACGACATTTATTTTGCGGCGGACGATTATCTGATCGAGAAGCATACCGGCAGCTTTGATACCGATACGGCGCAGCGGAACATTACGTACCTTGCCTCGTTTCTGGAAGATCAGACTGCGCGGCTTGGCACAGAGCATGTGAAGGCAATGATCGTGCCGAATGCGGTGGATACGTTGAGGGACAAGCTGCCGCCGTTTGCCGACAGCACGGCGGAGGATACTTATCTTCAGCAGATAGCGGAGGCATTGCCGGCTGGCAGCTTTGTGGATCTGCAGCCGGTGCTCGGAGATCATAAAGAGGAATACATTTATTACCGTACCGACCATCACTGGACGACGCTGGGCGCATGGTATGCCTACGAGGCATGGTGCAGGGCAGCCGGTATTGCTTATACGCCGCAGGAAGCGTATCAGCGTGAGACGCTCTCCGAAGAATTTTACGGAACGGTAGCCGCGAAGGTAAATATCAGCGTTCCGGCGGATACGATCGAGGCGTGGAAGCCTCTGGCGGCGGCTCCCTATACCGTGCGTTACAATCACGGTGAGACTGCAGAGAATACGCTCTACGATGAGAGCTATCTGCAGGTGCGCGACAAATACGCCGTGTTCTTTGGCGGAAACCAGCCGCTCACAGAGATCGTCACGGAAAATACCACCGGCAGAAAGCTGCTGGTGATCAAGGATTCCTACGCAAACTGCTTCGTACCGTTTGCCGTCCAGGACTTTGATGCGATCGCGATGGCAGATATGCGTTACTTCAATGAACATCTGAGCACATACATTGAGGAAAACGGGTTCACAGACGTGCTGGTGCTGTATAATGCAGTCGGGTTCGCGGAGGATACTTCACTTGCGAAACTGGCGCTGTAGGAAAAGGAGGAAAGGTCATGAGCTATGCAGATAAATTATTTAAGGAGACCTGTCGTGATATTCTGGAGAACGGCACGGACACCAGAGGCGAGAAGGTGCGTCCGCGGTGGGAGGACACCGGAGAGCTCGCCTACACCATCAAAAACTTCGGTGTGGTGAACCGTTACGACCTGCGCAAAGAGTTTCCGGCGATCACACTGCGTCGGATCGCTCTCAAAAGCGCGATGGATGAGATTTTGTGGATCTATCAGAAAAAATCAAATAACATTCACGATCTGAACAGTCATATCTGGGATCAGTGGGCGGACGAGAACGGCAGCATCGGCACCTGCTACGGAAACGTGGTGGGAAGAAAATTTCTCTATAAAGGGGAGGAGACCGACCAGATGGATTACGTGCTCCGTCAGCTCAGAGAAAATCCATACAGCCGTCGCATTATGACAAATATGTATCAGTACGAATATCTGCATTCCGGCGCGCTGGATCCGTGCTGCTACAGCATGACGTATAATGTCACAAAGACGGATGAGGGGCTGGTGTTAAACGCCGTGCTGAATCAGCGCAGTCAGGATATGCTTGCAGCAAACGGCTGGAACGTGGCGCAGTATGCGATCCTGCTGATGATGGTGGCGCAGGTCAGCCATATGATCCCGGGCGAGCTGATCCACGTTATCGCGGATGCGCATATCTATGACCGGCACGTGCCGATGATAGAGGAGCTGCTGGCGCGCGGGGAGCACCCGGCGCCGAAGGTGTGGCTGAATCCGGATGTGACGGACTTCTATGCGTTTACGACGGCGGATCTGCATGTGGAGGACTATGTGACCGGCGAACAGATCAGGAATATACCGATAGCGGTTTAGGGAGGAAGAAAGATGAATCTGATTGTAGCTGTTGACAAAAACTGGGCGATTGGCAGGAATAATAAGCTTTTGGTGAGCATACCGGCGGATATGAAATTTTTCCGCCAGACGACGATCGGAAAGGTGGTCGTGATGGGAAGAAAGACGCTGGAGAGTTTTCCGAACGGGCTTCCGCTGAAAAACCGCACCAATGTTGTACTCACGAAAAACGAGAACTATAAGGTGCAGGATGCAATTGTTGTACACAGCCTGGATGCGCTGAAGGAAGAACTGAGAAAATATGACAGCGAAGACATTTACGTGATCGGCGGGGACAGTGTGTACCGGCAGCTTCTGCCGTACTGCAGATTTGCGCATGTCACGAAAATCGATCATGCATATGAGGCGGACACGTACTTCCCGAACCTTGATGAGCTGACGGAATGGAGTATTGCAGGGGACAGCGATGAGCAGACGTATTTCGACCTGGAATATGCATTTATGCTTTATCAGAATCACAACCCCCAAAAACTCTAATATATTAAATTTATCGAAAGGAATTGCCAATTTCTCATATTTTTGTTATAGTATATGCTTAGAAACGGAAAAATAGGGTTATCATTCACATAAAAAGAAGGAAAAGAAAATGTGTGGAATTGCAGGATTTGCAGGAAAACAGGGAAATAAAGAAGAGATATTAGAGAAGATGATGGATGTGATCAAGCATCGCGGACCGGATTCGGAAGGAAAATATACGACGGACGACGTGGCGTTCGGATTCCGCCGTCTGAGCATCATTGATCTGGAGAGCGGCTCCCAGCCAATGTTCAATGAGGACGGGCAGATCGCGCTGATCTTCAACGGCGAGATTTACAACAGCCCGGAGCTGCGCGAGCGTTTCCAGGCGAAGGGACATGTGTTTGCCAACCGCTCCGATTCGGAGACGCTGATCCATGGCTATGAGGAGTACGGCGAGAAGCTGGTGCACGAGCTGCGCGGAATGTTCGGTTTTGCCATCTGGGACAACCGCAAAAAGCGTCTGTTCCTCGCGCGCGACTTTTTTGGCATCAAGCCGGTGTACTACGCGGTGATCAATGGAAATCTGGTGTTTGGTTCGGAGATCAAGAGTATTCTGGAATTTCCGGGTTATAAAAAAGAAGTAAATATGGAAGCGCTGGAGCAGTATCTGTCCTTCCAGTATTCAGCGCTGCCGGAGACCTTTTTCAAGGGAATTTACCGGCTGCTGCCGGGACACTATCTCACATGGTCCAACGGCGAGCTGAACACGACGCAGTATTTCGACCCGACACTGGAGCCGGTTTCGAAGGACAAGCAGGAAACGCTTGTGAAAAAACTGGACGAGGTGCTGGAGGATTCCGTGCAGAAGCACATGCTTGCCGATGTGGAGGTCGGGGCATTCCTCTCAAGCGGCGTGGATTCCAGCTACATCGCGGCAAAATATTCCGGGAAAAAGACGTTTACCGTCGGATTTTTTGATAAGGATAATCAGTACAACGAGACGCACTACGCGGAGGAATGCGCGAAGTATCTCGGACTGGAAAATTACAGCCACACCATCACAGAGGATGAATACTGGGGCGAGATGCCGAAGATCATGTGGCATATGGACGAGCCGCTGGCAGATCCGGCAGCGATCGCGCTGTATTTTGTGGCGCGCGAGGCGGCAAAGCATGTAAAGGTCGTCACCTCCGGCGAGGGCGCGGACGAGTTCTTCGGCGGATATACGATCTATCGGGAACCGCTTTCTCTGCGCTGGATTAACTGGCTTCCGGCAAGCTGGAGACGCTCGATGGCGCACCTTGCGGAAAAACTGCCGGAGGGCATGAAGGGCAGAAGCTACATCATCCGCGCAAGCAAGACGGTGCAGGAGCGTTTCATCGGAAACGCAAATATATTTACAGCGGAGGAGCGAAAGAAGCTTTTAAAAGAAAAGACGAAGGCGGTTACGCCGCAGCAGCTTCTGGCGCCGCAGTATAAAAAGATGCAGCAGTACGACGACACAACGAAGATGCAGTATATCGACCTCACCAACTGGCTGCCGGGCGATATCCTGCTGAAGGCGGACAAGATGAGTATGGCGCATTCGCTGGAGCTGCGCGTGCCGTTTCTGGACAAGGAAGTGTTCAAGACTGCGCGGAGCATCCGCACAAACATGAAACTAAAGGATAAGACAACGAAATTTGCCTTTCGCCGCGTGGCGGAGAAATATCTGCCGGAATTTACCACAAACAAAAAGAAGCTTGGCTTCCCGGTACCGATCCGCGTATGGCTGAAGGAGGATACCGGATACGGAAAGGTGAAGGAGGCGTTCACCGGCGCGGCGGCGAACAAGTTCTTCCACACAGAGCCGATCCTGCAGCTTCTGGACGACCACAGGAACGGCGTCCGCGACAACAGCCGCAAGATCTGGACGATCTACACGTTTCTGGTATGGTACAAAGTATTTTTTGAGGATGTAAAAAGCGCATGACGAAAAAAGAATTTGAAAAACTTGCAGAGGATATTATTATTTTAGACGGTGCGACCGGTTCTAATCTTATAAAGGCAGGAATGCCGCGCGGGATCTGCACGGAGCAGTGGATCCTGGAAAACGAACAGGTGGTGATCGACCTGCAGAGAGCTTATGTGGAGGCGGGCAGCCAGATCGTGTGCGCACCGACCTTTGGCGCGAACCGTCGGAATCTGACGTCTCACGGGCTGCAGGATAAGCTTGCGGATATGAACAAACGTCTGGTGGATATCTCCCGGCGGGCGACGGAGGGGCGCGCTTACGTGGCGGGCGATATGTCCACCGGCGGTGTGGCGATCGGTTCTGCGCCGGATGCCACCTTTGAGGAAGCGTTTGAGCGCTACGCCGAACAGATCACGCATCTTGTGGACGCGGGAGCAGACCTTCTGCTGGCAGAGACGATGATCAGCATTGATGAAACGGTGGCGGCAGTGGAGGCGGCAAGATCCGTGTGCGATCTGCCGATCCTGTGCAGCATGACGGTGGAGGCGGACGGAAGCCTTTATTTTGGCGGCAGCGCACAGGAGGCGCTGGAGACGCTGCAGGAGGTAGGCGCATCTGCGGTGGGCGTGAATTGTTCGGTGGGACCGGATCAGCTGGAAGCGGTTGTTGCCGGGCTTCGTGCAATCGCGCGTGTGCCGGTGATCGCAAAGCCGAATGCAGGAATGCCGAAGATCACAGAAAAAGGAGAAGCCCTCTACAGCATGACGCCGGAGGACTTCGGAAAACATATGGAGAAACTGGTGAGGGCAGGAGCCGGCATTGTAGGCGGCTGCTGCGGAACGACACCAGAATACATCAGAGAAATGTGCAGCAGAATTTTATCTGTCTGACGTAAAGACCGGATCTGCGGGATAGCCGCCCCGGTCTTTTTGCATACAGCGCTGCACGCTGTCGCGGGAGTTGCCCCAGTCCTTGTCCTTGTTGCGGTAATCGTATTTCTCGGTAAACCAGGTAACCTCTTCCTCCAGGCGCTTCATGTTGGTTTGCATGAGAGAGAAGAGCGTCTGGTAAAATGCCTTTTTGTGTTTATCATCCAGACGGGTATCGGCAGTCTCCACCAGATGCGAAAAATGGTGCAGGCAAAAGCCCTTGCTGTTTTCGAAAAGCGTGCGGAATTCATCACTGTTCACGTACATCTCGAAAAAGGTGTCTATGTAACGCCCGTAGTTGGCGTGAATGTGGTCGCAGACATAGCAGTGCGCTTCTTTTTCCGCAACCCAGGCGCCGATCGATGTCTTTGGAGCTTCTGTGTCGGGCGACGATTTTTTCATCCGTCCGAAAAACGACGATTTTCCGGGAGAAAATTTTTGTATCTGTTCCGAAAGCTCTGCGTTCAGCTTTTTGAAATGCGTACTCAGAATGAGGGCGCTGCCGAGGCGATTGCCGTAATCAAACATCATTTTGTAGTGATGGCGGCAAAAGCCGACCTTGTCTGTCTGGGCGCGGACATCGTCCTCCATATAGGAAGCCTGGCTTCCAAGAGCAAAATTGATTGCGTGCTGTTCCAGATTGCGCTCGATAAAGCAGAACGGACATTCGTCGTTTGCCTTGAACGCATCCATCAGTGGGATAGTGTAAATGGATTCCTTCATAATGTAAAACCTCCTCTAGATATAATCCAGTTACTGTTCGTG